>WSSedA1B2DRAFT_1000343_pt1 | contig 9720 bp, 11 predicted proteins | sample WetSurSiteA1Bulk_FD_9465 | JGI IMG/M metagenome (IMG submission 9465) | reverse complement strand
TGAGTTATATTTAACTAATAGTAAGTTTTAAAAATTATCTGAGTTTTAATCTGCTTAATATGATACCAAGATATTTATTGATAACATTACTTCTTTTAAAAAAAGGAATAATAAGCGGTTTTCTTGTCCCTATCTTATTTAATTCATCTGCAATTTGTTGATTCTTTTCATATTGTAACCCTTGCCTGAAAATATTTACTGCTTCTTCATTTTTCTTTTCAAGTAAGTATATTTTCCCAAGGTTTAAGTAATGAAATGAATTTTCCGGGTCTTCTTTTATGGCATCATTGCATAATGAAATTGCTTTCTGAACCTGTCCTCGTTCTTTTGCTATACAAAAAGCCAAGTATGAACTAATCAATGGATTCTCTTCAATTTTCGATGCTTTCTCGAAGCATGAAAGAGCAGAGAGTATATTCCCTTCAGTTAGTGTTTTTATGCCTTTATCAAAAAGTTTTTTTGTTTCCGGGTTTACCATATGAAAAGTTTAGAATATTTCTTCGTATTTGTCTAAAAAACTCGAACTTAATTTTGATGATTTCTGGTTATACTCAGCACAATTATATCAGGTTTTCAAGCTATTGACTTCAAGGAAGTACAAATTTGTGCATTTAGCATTCAGCATTCCCGCTTGTAACCTGCAAAGTGCTCCGGATATGCGAGAATCTTGATTACTGTTAGAAGATGATCATGCTCTGTTCACCTGCTTGACCGGTGGATCTAGTCCCGAAAGCTTTCAGGATTGAAAATACTGGATTCTCGCTTTCGCGAGAATGACGATTTTTATTGGAAGCGCAGTTCTTAGACAGGCTCTAATGTCCCATATGCATCATATCATGTTCGGTCGCCATTTTAGATGAGCCGGGACTAAACCGTAAATAGCCTTCAACAGAAAATGGAAGTTCCCCGTATATCCATCTGAGATCGTGCTCAACAGGATAGACCGCACAGAGTGCTCCGATTGATATTGATACAGTATGACTGCTGAAGATAGTCCGCGCCATTCCAAGGGTAAAAGCACTTATAGAAAAAAGATCATGCGCTCTTTCCTCTTTAAGTGCCAATTCTTCACCGGATTTCTCAATGAATTCCATCCTTGTAAATAGTGCGTTCTTCCCGAACTGATAATCCGCCTCTGCTAAAAATGAGTTTTGCGCTTTGCCGTGGACCGGCTTATTCATTCCCCAGACCAGTGCCGTTGAAAGCGCCCTGTCATAGGAAACAGGATAGTTCCAGATAAGGGATGCGGTTGTGCGGTGGATGCTCACACCCGGCTCAAGGACTTCCGGTTCTTTGATATATCCATGTGAAACCTGCAGGCTGGTATTTTGTGAGGGATTCAGAGAAAGCCTTATGCTTCCGGAATCGAATTCCGGTTCATCAATGTTATACCGTTTTTCATCAGGTTCCCTTCCATTAAAAAGTGAGGCATCTATTTTGAATTGTTTGTAGAAAAAACCGGTTGTTATTACTCCGAACGTCACATGTGAGGAATCCTGCCAGTGATGGCCGAGAGGCGCATCAGGAATATTCTGGGCTGACGGCCTGTGCAGGTAGGCGGGAGGTCCGAGAGCAGGTTCTCCGGGAAGTCCGAAATACAGGAAAAGACCGGAATTGCTTCCTGTTGCAAGACCATATGAAACAGATAATTCCCCGAAAAGATCATGCGGGTGCTGCCGGTCGATAAGCCTTTTACCATGCCATGTTTCACCGCTCTGGAAGAGAAGAGGATATCCCTTGCCCCCTTCGGTCAGAAGATCGAGCGACAACATGCTTCTGAGCAAGAGCGCTGAATTATCGCCAAGTTGATGCTTCCCCATGATCATGAACCAGTTTGGCGCATCCAATTTCTCATTTCCCCTTGTGCTGTCGTTCCCGGCATCCTGGTTGGTGTAGCGTAGAAATGCATTCCAGTGCAGCATGAAATCCCATGATCCGGATTTGAAATGATATCCAGGCATCGGTGAGGAATCCGGAAACCAACTTGTTCCGCTTCCCTCCCGCTGCATAGGCTGCCCCTGAAAGAGCGCACTCTGCATGTCCATCTGCATTTCTGCATGGCTGTCTACAGCAAAATAAGGCAACTGCAGTGACACAATAAAAATTGCCAGAAAAATTGACCTTATAATTGACATAGCATATTCCTAATACTAATTATACGTTACCCGATTTGCCGTTATTTATAAATATAGCAACAAATAGAGAGAAAAAGAAGATCATTTTAAAATAGACAGGAGGACAGTTTTTGGGGTAAATTTCTTAGTTAAGGAGAGTGGTTAAAATAAACAATGAATTAGTTTATAGAATTACTCGCGCCGTGAAACTATAGGATGGGTACTCTTAATAATATTTTCAGTCTTGTTTTTGGAATTAACCTTATTGTGGTCGGGTTGGTTGCATTCATCGTAGGCATTGTATCCCTGTTAAAGAGAGACGATTCCGTAAAGAAACTAATCTCGATCGCCTATATTATTGCTGGAATTGCAGCTGTTTACTTTGGTGTTGTTTTATCGAGAAGCGCATACAACATGTAACGATCGGGGAACGGTGGTCCCACGGGGCAGGTCTTTATTCTTACAGCTAAACAAAAAATCAACAGGAAAATGCAATATGCTCCACTGCAATCTCAACCTTTACCTTCACTGCCTCCTTTGTCTTTCTATTCTTAATCTCTACAACACCTTCCCTGAGATTCTTTTCACCAATGATTAACTGCACCGGGATACCGATCAGATCAGCATCCTTGAATTTCACCCCTGCCCTTTCATCACGGTCATCCATCAAGACCTCAATCCCTTTTGCTTGCAACTCCTTATATATCCTTTCCGTGGTTTCCATTGTTCCTGCATCCTGTATATTCAACGGCAGGATCTCCACATCAAACGGCGCAATGCTTTTGGGCCAGATCATTCCGTCCTTGTCATGATTCTGCTCTATTACTGCAGCAGCGATACGTGCAGGGCCTATCCCGTAACTCCCCATTATGATCGGTTTTTCCTGACCTTTCTCATCAAGATAGAATGCTTTCAGAGGGACTGAGTATTTTGTCCCGAGCATGAAGATATTGCCGATCTCGATCACCCGCTCGATCCGTATCGGGGCATTGCACTTCGCGCACAGGTCACCTTTCTTTGCGAGTGTTATGTCATGCCATTCTGCTGTAAAATGCTTGCCCGGTCTTATCCCTTTTGAATGATAATGCGGTTTATTTGCGCCGCTGACATAGATACCCTCCTGAAGGCATGCATCTGCAATAATCCTGAGTTTCTGGTTCACCGGCCCTATGAATCCTGCCTCGACACCGAGTATTTCTCTCACTTCTTCCTTGCTTGCAGGTCTGTGTTTGCCTATGATCCTGTTAACCTTCTTTTCATGCAATTCCTGATCACCTCTTACAAGTGCAAGCAGAGGACCGCTGTCACTGATGAGCAGTAAACTTTTTATAAAATATTCCGGCTTGAGTTTTAAAAAATTCGATACTTCGCCGACAGTGCGCTTTTCCGGTGTATGAACCTCTTCAAGCTCCCATTCAATTATTTCAATTTTCTCCGGATTTGAAAGGGCAAGCTCTACATTTGCAGCATATCCGCAGGAATCACAGAACACGATATCATCCTCTCCTGCCGGACTCGGCGCCATGAACTCATGCGAGGTCGCACCGCCCATCATGCCCGGGTCGGATTGAACCATAAAAAACTCCAGCCCGCATCGCGAAAATATTTTATGGTAAGCGTCTGCATGGAGCTGATAATTCTTTTCAAGCCCGCCCTCGTCAGCATCAAAACTGTAGCTGTCCTTCATAAGAAACTCTCTTGTCCTGAGTATCCCGCTCTTCGGTCTCGCTTCATCCCTGAGTTTTTCCTGGATCTGAAACCATACCTGCGGAAGATTTCTATATGAACGGATTTCCCTTGCCGCAAGCCATGTCATTATTTCTTCATGCGTCATGCCAAGGCACATGTCACGGCCTGTCCGGTCCTTCAGCCTGAACATCTCATCTCCTATTTCAGACCACCTGCCTGTCTCCTGCCATACCTCTGCCGGATGAAGCACCGGCATTATAATTTCCTGTGCTCCTATGGCGTTCATCTCCTCCCGGAGGATCCTGTTTATCTTTTCTATAACCCTGATCCCGAGCGGCAGATAAATGTATAAGCCTGCTGCAAGTTGTCTGACATATCCCGCCCTCAGCATAAGCACATGACTTACTGCCTCTGCATCAGCAGGCACTTCCCTCAAAGTTGGAATTAGCATCTTCGAGAAACGCATAGAATCCTCCAAAGAATAAAGTATGATTAGTAGACTAAGGCATTATGAGGAGAGTGTCAAGGCATANAAGATCACTCTTTTGACAAGCCGTTGACAGTGCATCCTTTGTTTGATAAGCTTTTTCTATAAATAGAGATACAATGATAGGAATTATCTATTCTGGTGCAGACAAAAAAAACAATCTTTATCTGTCCTTGACAGATATCTAAAAACATCTGAATAAGGAGGTGAACAAATGGACAAGCAGGATATAAAGAAGATCCTTGCAGGCATCAGCGTGGCCAGTCTTTTGGCAGGTGCAGGCATAGGATGTACGACTCAGCCACAACAGACAGCGCCACCCAGCAAAGAAACAGCGCCGGCACAACCTGAGGCGACCAAAGAACCGGCAAACCAGGCCCCTGCTCCAGGCAGCTGAACTGGTTCTCAAAAAGGTGCCGTCGGCACCAAACCAGAGAAGGCTCCTGCTCCGGGTGGTTGAGGAGGGAAAAAATAGCGCAGTTAGCGCTATGCTATCATTAACCCTATGAGAACACTCCAGACCGGGCAACATACTGAAATCTACAAGACATGCCGGGCTATGGTTGGCCCGGACAGATGGGACAGTTTGATCCGAAACAGCAATTCGTCAGATGAACCTGAATCACTGATGAATTTTCTCATTCAGTCGGGCGAGCATGGGATGCCGAAATTTCTGCCTGATCTCGCCCGTCTTGAATGGAACATTGAAGATGTCAGCAGAACTGAACCCTTAGCTCAGAACGGCATAAAGGAAATCCGTGTAAATCCCTCTTTAAGGCTGACAGACCTCACATGGAAAAATCTGCTCCCTCTCCTTTTGAACGACAATACAGATACGCATGCCGAACCAATACCAGGCAGAGAACTCGTGCTTATCTGGAAAGATCCCAGGGGGGAAAGAGTGAAATACCGTGTGGCGTCAGAGGCTGATCTGCTTGCCTTAAAGATCACATATGAGCATATCAGTCCTGAACATGCAGCAGGGGAAGGTAATGTATCGATTGGAATGATTGATGGTATCATTGATGATGCTGTTCATGAGGGCATTCTACTGTCTCCGCCTTCCCGGATAATACGCAATCCCTCCATATTCTCTGCAAATGACTATGTTGACAAGGGCTTTCTATCATCCCACAGTTTCACCTTGCAGTGGCACATCACTCAGGCCTGTGACCTCAGCTGCCGGCATTGTTATGACCGCAGTACACGTTCACCAATGAGTCTTGAGCAGGCTATACACATACTTGACGATGTACGCACCTTCTGCCGGGAAAGGCATGTGATGAAAGCGGTAAGCTTTACCGGCGGGAATCCTTTCCTTTATCCCCATTTCCCCGATCTCTACCGTGCTGCTTCAGAAAGGGGATTCAGTATAGGTATTCTCGGAAATCCGACCGAGAGGGAAAAACTTGAGGGACTGCTTTCTATTCAGAAGCTGACACATTTTCAGGTGAGCCTTGAAGGTCTTCAGGAGCAGAATGACTATATCCGGGGCAAAGGTCATTTCAACCGGGTTATAGAATTTCTCAGGGTGCTCAGGGAACTGAATATTTTCTCGATGGTGATGCTGACCCTTACAAAAACCAACATGAAAGAGATTATCCCTCTTGCCGGTATACTTAATGAACATGCAGACAGGTTTCACTTTAACAGGCTTTCGATGACCGGTGAAGGTGCGAATCTTATACTCCCGGAGAAGGAAGAGTATCTTGCTTTCCTTGATTCTTATGAAAAGGCATCTCAGGATATCCCAGTCCTTGGTCTGAAAGACAATATGCTGAGCATCCTTTCGTATAAAAAAGGATACGAGCCATTCGGCGGTTGCACAACCTTTGGCTGCGGAGCTGCCTTCAATTTTCTTTCGGTGCTTTCAGACGGTGAAGTGCATGCCTGCAGGAAGTTGCCATCGCCCATAGGGAACATATTCCGGCAGAGCATCACAGAGATTTATGATTCACCTCAGGCAGAACGATATCGTGCAGGATGCAGAGAATGCCATAACTGCAAACTCCATCCCGTCTGCGGAGGATGTCTTGCTGTTGCATACAGCCTCGAACGCAATATTTTTGAAGAAAAAGACCCTTTCTGTTTCATTGGCAATTAATCTGCAAAAGCATTTTCTGCTACGTGCAGAACCAATAATCTGCTTGGAAAAAAACATTGGAAAGTGTTAAATTAATTTATCGGGGGGGGAAATAATTTGCTGAAAAGAATGCCGATAACGCCAACGGGTTATCAGAAGCTGCAGGAAGAGCTGCAAAAGCTTCTGAAGATAGACAGGCCAAACAATATAAAAGATATTTCGGAAGCAAGGGCGCACGGCGACCTGTCCGAAAACGCAGAATATCATGCTGCAAAAGAAAAACAGTCTTTCATAGTAGGAAGGATACAGGAGCTGCAAACAAAACTCGCCCTTGCTGATGTCATAGACCCTTCAAAGATTTCCCAGAATAAAATTGCATTCGGCGCAACAGTAAAGGTGCTTGACGTTGCTACTGATGAAGAAAAGAATTTCATGCTCGTTGGACCCGACGAGGCAGATGCAAAAAGCGGGAAGATATCCATCAGTTCTCCTGTCGGGAGATCACTCCTGAATAAAGAAATCGGCGATGTGGTGACTATTAAGGCCCCCGCAAAAACAATGGAGTACGAGATATTAGAGATCAGCTTTGAATAGATACTTCAAGGCAAAAGTAATCGAAAACCTTTCCTTAAACAGCAGCCATAATCTACTTACTTTAGAGCCTGTTGATCCTGCAGCAGAACCGAATCCAGGCCAGTTCTACATGATAGAAGCCGGTGATTCTTATGACCCGCTGCTCAAAAGACCTTTTTGTTGGCTGCAGAAAACCCCGGAAACCATTCAGTTTCTGTTCAGAATAAAAGGCAAAGGCACTTCATTGATGAGAACATTTAAAGAGGGGAAGGTCATCAGTCTCATCGGCCCTTTGGGAAACGGATACCCTCTCCCGCAAAAAGAACGCACACCTCTCATAGTAGCTGGAGGAACAGGTATCATATCCCTCTTCTCTCTTATCAATAAACTCTCCCTTAACTGCCATGTTTTTTATGGAGCGAGAACCAAGGACGAACTGCTTCTCCTGCATGAACTGGAGAAACTCGGAAATAAACTGATCGTCTGTACAAATGATTGCTCTTTTGGTAAGGAAGGAATGGTGAACGAATTTCTGGTGCAATTCCTGAGTGCCAATGAATCAATCAAAACTTCCTGCCTAATCTACGCCTGCGGACCTAAGCCAATGCTTCAGGAAATAACATCAATTGCTGTTCATGCAGGCATCAGCGGATATGTTTCTATGGAAGAGAACATGGCTTGCGGATTCGGCGCATGTCAGGGATGTGTTGTTAAGACAATAAGCGGATATAAAAAGGTTTGCAAGGAAGGCACTGTATTTCCGATTGAGGATATCGTATGGGCTTAGCGGTTGAGATAGGCAGCCTCAAACTAAAAAACCCTGTTATGACAGCATCAGGGACATTTGGTTACGGAGAGGAATATACTGAATTCCTTGACCTGAACATGCTCGGCGCTGTGGTTGTTAAGGGGATATCACTAAAGCCTATGGAAGGCAATCCGCCTCCGCGAATATGTGAAACACCATGCGGCATGCTGAATGCAATAGGCCTTCAAAACATCGGGCTGAAGAGATTCCTGAAAGAAAAGCTGCCATACCTCAGGCAATTCGATACTAAAATAATAGTGAATATACTGGGCAACACTATCCAGGAATATGTCAGGCTCTCAAAAGAACTCGATGATGCAGGGGTAGATGCCATAGAACTTAACGTGTCATGTCCGAATGTAAAAAAGGGCGGCATCATATTCGGCACTGATAAGAGAGCTCTCTCGCGGCTTGTATCAAAGGTGAAGAAATCCGCAGGTAAAAGCCTTCTAATCACTAAATTATCGCCGAATGTCTCGGACATCACTGAATTTGCAAAAGCTGCCGAAGAATCCGGAAGTGATGCCCTGTCTCTGATCAACACATTACGGGGAATGGCAATAGACATTGAGACACGGAGGCCGAAACTTGCAAACATAACCGGCGGACTTTCAGGTCCTGCGATTAAACCGGTTGCCCTCAGGATGGTATGGGAAGCATCGCAGTCAGTCAGGATACCGGTAATCGGCATAGGCGGCATAATAAATGCTCAGGATGCTATTGAGTTTATGCTTGCCGGTGCCACAGCAATACAGGTTGGAACCGGCAATTTCATAAACCCTATGGCAACTATCGAAATTATCCATGGTATCAGGTCATATTCAGAAGGAAAGAATATTGATAATATCCGTGATATAATTGGAAGTGTAGATGGAACAGCGGGCCATAATAACATTAACCTCTGATTTCGGCTATAAAGATCCCTTCGTAGGAATCATGAAGGGTGTCATACTCAGCATTAACCCTCTTGCTACTGTTGTTGATATTACTCATGGGATAAGACCGCAGAATATCCTGGAGGCAGCCTTTGCAATCGAGACAGGCTTTAAATCCTTCCCCCATAAAACAATACATATTGTTGTTGTTGATCCAGGCGTCGGCTCTAATCGCCGACCTATACTTGTAGCAACTGATTACCACTATTTTATTGGACCTGACAATGGCGTATTTTCACGTATTTATTCCTCAAGCGAGAGCTTTTCAGTTATTAATGTAACAGCAGAACATTACTTCCTGCCCCAGAGAAGTTCAACTTTTCATGGCAGGGACATATTTGCCCCTGTGGCTGCCTGGCTGTCCAAGGGGATCAGCATATCAAAATTCGGTGACCCGGTATACCAGTATATGGATCTGCCTATACCTGTTACGCTAAATCCGTCTCAGAAAGTCCTGGAGGGTGAGGTTATTTATATCGATCATTTCGGCAATATAGTTACCAATATAACCCAACAAAAAATAGACGATCTTTACAGAAGTAACCAGAACAGCAAACTCAGGATTCTCCTAAAAAACAGGGAAGCATCTCTTAAAGAATATTATTCTGAGGCCGGTGACAAGGAACTTTATTCTCTTATAAACAGCTTTGGTTATCTTGAGTTTTTTGTGAACAGCGCTAATGCGTCGTCTGTCTTTGACATAAAAGTTGGAGAAAAAGTGTTTGTAACGGCAACTTAATGTCTCTGAAGATTATTTTTAAAGGCAAAAGTATTAAACTATATAATGGGAGGAGAAGAGTTAAAGAAAAAGCATTCATGTCCGGATTGCAGCTTTTGCCAATGCTGCAGCGAATCCCGCTGTTCGTTGTGCCGTTCGTGCTCACATCCCAAAGCGAAGAAAGTTAAAAAAACAAAACCACACAAACCGCTGTTTCTTAAATTCTGACCCTGCATTAATAACTTTTTACCTGTCTTAAAATCCATCGAACAACTTATAAGTTATGTTAGTTGGTGTATAATACTGGTTGTGC
>WSSedA1B2DRAFT_1000341_pt1 | contig 9730 bp, 16 predicted proteins | sample WetSurSiteA1Bulk_FD_9465 | JGI IMG/M metagenome (IMG submission 9465) | reverse complement strand
TAAACTGTATCCCCCTTCTTGACTACTGAGTTGTAATTATCAATGATAACTTGGTCCATTTCAACCAAGGAATTAAATGGTCTATTGGAATACTTGATAATATTTTTATGTCCCAAGTGCATATCAGATGTGAAGTAGATTGTCATAAAACAATTATACCATAATTATTTGAATTTGTCAAGGTTCATTTATTGGTTCTTGACAAATATGAGATTATGTGATATAATTATAAAGTTAGGAGGAGTTTAAAATGATTGAATTACAAGGCAAGTATAACATAGCAAAGATTTTTTCAGGTAATATTGAGCAAACAGCTATTTCTCAAATCATCAATTTGCTAAATCAACCTTTTGTAGATGGTGCAAACATTCGCATTATGTCAGACGTACATGCGGGCGCTGGTTGCGTAATCGGTTTTACTGCTGATTTGAAAGACATGGTTATTCCGAATTTAATAGGTGTTGATATTGGTTGTGGTATGTTAGTGGTCGATATTACCGATTTAAATATCAATATTCAGGAATTAGATAATTATATACACAAAAATATTCCTGCTGGTTTTTCTTTACATTCTAGCACTGTAAGCAATGTTATAAATAAGCATAAAGAATTTGAAAATATGTTATGCTTTGATAAGTTATATAAAAGTGAGCGTTTTGGTTTAGCCGTTGGTACTTTGGGTGGCGGTAATCATTTTATTGAAGTCAATCGTTCAGACAAAACAGGAAAAACATATTTAGTAATTCATACTGGTTCACGTAATATGGGTAAACAGGTGGCTGATTATTACCAAAAAATTGCTATCGAAAAGCAAACCGCATCCCAAAAAGATTTATGCTACTTAATAGGCTCAGACAAAGATGATTATTTACACGACATGAAAATTTGTCAGGAATATGCTGCAAACAATCGTTCGGCAATCGCATATTTAATTTTAGCACATTTTGATGCCCATATGAAAGCACAGGATAATTTTACTACTATACATAACTATGTAAATTTTGAAGATGGTATTATGCGTAAAGGTGCAGTATCAGCACAAGAGGGAGAACGTTTGATTATTCCTATGAATATGCGGGATGGTTCTTTGCTTTGTGTTGGCAAGGGTAATTCAGATTGGAACTTTTCTGCTCCTCATGGTGCTGGACGTATTATGTCAAGAGGAGAAGCAAAAAGAAGTATCGCTCTTGATGATTACCAAAACTCAATGGAAGGTGTCTATACCACTTGTGTAAATCAAGGTACATTAGACGAGTCACCAATGGCATACAAACCAATGCAAGAAATTATCGCTAATATTGGTGATACTGTAGAAATTATAGATATCATTAAGCCAATATATAACTTTAAAGCTGGTGGAGAATAGGACTGTCGGTTGGGGGGCTTGTGAAAAAAGTAACTAATAAGAAAAATAAGCACAGCCTGTGAATAATTCACTCGGAATGGCTGGTCGCAGATTTGAACACTCATATGTGTAAAAGCGACTTAATTTCTTAATTTTTGTATTCTACTCCCCCTCCCCCCTCCCCCCTTCTACTCCCTATATATATGATTATATTTTTCTGTCTTAATTCCTATGGATTATAGAAAAAAAATAAAATAAAATAAATAATAAATATATAATAATAAAAAAAAAATAAAAAAAATAAAAAAATATTTTTTATTTTTCTAACCTACCAGCCACCAGACAGCAGCAGCGCAGTACACATATATAAATAAAAAAATAAAAATAAATAAATAATAAATAAATAATAATATAATAATAATATAATATATGTATACATATATGCATATATACATATATACATATATATACTATATACACTACTACTCGCACATGACTATATAAAAGCATACATGCGTCATCTATGCACACGTGTGCATAAGTGTACACCCGGGGGTAAGGGAAAAGGAAATACTACTATTATACATAACCAAACTATACTCCAACATAGGAACAGTATTCTAATATATCAAACAAATAAAATAAAATAATCTTTTAAAATAATAAATATAAATAAATAAAATAAAATAAATAAAATAAATAAAAAAATAAATAATATAGAATAGGATATAGGAATTATAACTTGCTGGATATCATGTAATATATCAATAAAATAAAATAAATAAAAAAATAAATATTTATTTTATAAATAAATAATAATAATAATATAATAATATAATATAATAATAATATAATATAATAATAAATAAAATAAATAATAATATAATATAATATAATAATATAATATAATAATAATAATATAATAATAAATATAAACGGAATTATAAAGGGAAATGCCATGTACATGCTGCACATATAGGGTACTCATATAGGGTACTACAGAGGGATACTCTAGGGTGCTATATAGTAAAAAGGCTTATTTGTCCGGCTAGTCGAGGTCCCCCTCCACTTTCAGAATCTCGCAAAAACTTTTTCACTAAAAATTCTAACATGGTATGCCAAAAAAATTCAGACAAAAATGGTCGCCTTTGCCAAAAATAGAACATATGTTCTAAGAAAAAAAATAAATAGAACATTTGTACCCCTCCACTTTCAGCTTTTCCCACAGACTTTTTCACTAAAAAAACAAACACGGTATGCCAAAAAATTCGGACAAAAAAGGTCGGCATTGGCAAAAATAGAACATTTGTTCTAAAATAGAACATTTGTTCTTCCGGCTCTAAAACATTAAAGAATTATGAGAGTTTGATGAGAAACGCTAAAAATACTTGACAAATTCTAAAAATGGTATATAATGTAATCATAACACCCAACCAACGGGAGGGGCAGACATGGATGTGAATAGAACATATGTTCTAACTTCGCAGCCCACCCAAATCGGATAAAACTTATCTGAATTGGGATACCTGCAAATTCGGACAAAAAAGGTCTAATTAGTCTTTTTTATCATGTGCCGGGAATTCGGACAAAAAAGGTCTAATTCGAAATAATACCATATTTATCCAAATACTTGCAATAAAAATTGCGCAATTTTTCTTGCATCTAATAAGGTAGGAATTGTCTGAATATTTTATAAAAAAAACGGGCTTTCGCCCGTTTCTTATCTTATTCCATGTTCTTCCCACATGTGTTCATTCCATTCCTCCCATGTCTTGAAAAATTTTCCGCAAATCGAGCACTGGTATTTTACAATGAATTTTCCCATTTTTTTCTCCATTCTCTAAGATGACTATAATATACACTATTTTTTAGAATTTGTCAAGTGTTTTAGATTAGAATTAGATTAGAATTAGATTAGAAAAAAACGGGCTTTCGCCCGTTTTTTATTCTTCAATCCATGCATCGCTGCCGTCGTCGTTCCATCCGTTGACGACTAACTCATCTTCGTCGTCGCCACATTCTTCAAAAGTCTTGCGTGATATGATACCAAAAAACTCATCGTCCATCCCTTGAATTTCGTCGTCGTTGATATCGTTCTCGATTGCTATCCATGTTGTTGTCATTTTTTTCTCCATTTTAGAATAAGATAATTAGATTATACACAAAAAAACCCTCTTGTCAAGGGTTTTTTCATTTTCTCATTTTATTCTAATATTTGATAGATAGTGCTTTCCATACTTGCAATGCGCAATAGCCGAACATTATTATAACGATAATTCCGATAATTGTGTTTGCATCTGGTATAGTCATTTTTTATAAACTCCATTCTTTTATAAGATGATTATATTATAATGATATTTTATAATTTGTCAAGTGATTTTACCTTGCAATATTGCAAAGTGATAAACTCACCTGCATCCAGTGCATACTCACCTGCATCCAGATATAAATAAACTGGACTAAAACAGTCTGAATTGGGCTGGCTGCCGGGTGTTCTAAGTATTTTATTCTTAGAACGTAAAATGAGAGTTTCATGAGAATGTCTAAAAGTACTTGACAATTGTAAAATAATTTTATATAATGAGCACATCTTATAAAAATGGAGGCTTCAATGTTCAACAACAATTTTTTTCTAGACGAAATGGACGACGAAATCGAGGACGAAATCGAGGACGAAATCGAGGACGAAATCGAGGACGAAATCAACGATGATTTAGAATGGGATGAGCAAGAATGGTAAAATAAAAAACTGGACGAAAGTCCAGTTTTTTTTATTATTTTATATTAGAACATTTGTGCTAAAAACGAGCCGCCCCAATTCAGACCATATTTGTCGGAATTGGGATGGCTCCTCGCCCGACACGCACCTCTGGAATAAGTATATCACAAAACGGTTATTATTGTATAGTGTCAAATGTCACATCTTTTTTATGACAATCATATTACAAGACAAAAATGGTCTNATTCCTAATAATACCGAATTTGTCCGATTCAAATCAGACAAAAAAGGTAGGATTGGTCCGCCTTCGGCGGACAGGTCCCAACCTCAGTTTACTTGAATTATGAGCTTCAGCTTAATTCCCGGGTTCAGCTTAATTCCCGGTCCGGCTTGGTCCCGGTCCGATTTTTTTAAAATCGGACCGCAATTCGGACAATCTTGGTCCACTTTAAAGTGGATAATTTAGGTCCAGTTTGCCCCCTTCAAACTGGACTATTTTTATCTTATTGGTTGAAAAACTCAATGAGTTTTTCTGCTGCCTCCTGCTCCTGATATTCTATCAATCCGGCTTGCGCTTGCATGAGCATGAAAATGGTTTTGGCATACTGGCGTACTTCGTAGGACTCGCTCATGTCCTCGCTATTGATTTTTACTGCTTGCATGGTTGCTTCGAACGCTGATTGAAAAGTCATTTTATGCTCCTTATTTGTAAGATGATTACATTATACTCCATAACCGGCTCCTGTCAAGGTGACAAATGTCACCTCTTTTTTATGACAAATTTATGACATTATAATACTTGACAAATTATAAAATAGTGTTATAATGATACTATCTTACATGAGGAGAAAATAAAATGCATACTCTTACATTCGGACAGGTCGGCTTCTTCTTCTTTATTCTTCTTCTGCCTATTGCTATCCCTGTTATCAAGGATGCATGGAAGGGAGGGAAACATTAGAGAAAGATTAGAGAATTATGAGAGAATGGAAAAACCCTTGACAAAAGGGTTTTTTGGTGTATAATATAAGCATAACCCCTACCCGACAGGAGGGGGGAACCTGCCTGTTTGCAGGAAGCACAGCGGTCCCAATTCGGACAAATTGGGTCCAATTAGTAGGAATTGTCGGGGGAAAGTCTCGGGGGAAAGTCTCGGGGGAATTATCGGGGGAAAGCGGACAAATCAGGTCCAGTTTGCCCCCTTCAAACTGGACTTTTTATTTTATTCTATATTTTCCCATTCACCATTTTCCCAAGGATATTTTCTTGTTATGGTCGTCTTACCTATTCCGTCAACCGTCACAGTGAAAGCACCTGAGTTTATAATCCGGTTGACACGTTCTAGACTTTCATTAGTAATTCCCTTGTTAGCGTTCAAAACAACCACGTTGATTTTACTGAATTTGCTGCCCCAACTACCGGAGTAAATACCATTTGGGGTTATATTTAGCGCATGAGGGTCACATAATTGATTTTTCATTTTAGCTCCTTTTTTGTAAGATGATTACATTATACACCATATCTGGCGTTTGTCAATATGACAAATGTCATATATTACTTATTACATTTTTATTACATTATAATACTTGACAAATTATAAATTTGTGTTATAATACTATCATAATCCCTAACCGACAGGAGGGGGGAACACGCATATAGATAGAACATATGTTCTAAAGTCAGCGGCAGCCCCAATTCGGATAAAAAAGGTCTAATTAGTCATATTTACAAGCAACGAGAAGCCCTCTTTCAGGGAGGGCTTCGAGCTATTCGGACTATTTTTATCTAAATCATCTCCTTTGCCATGCGGCGTTCTGATTTTTCGGGGTGTCCGGCGACCTCGTACATGCCAACCTTCCCTTTTTCGTTGACAACCACGATGCTATCGGGTTGGAAATTTTTTACGATAAAACGTGCGACCCTCTTGGCAGTTCTTAGGGTATTTTCACCTAACGTGTGGCGACAAGCTTTCCCGTCGATTTTTCTGGTGGTGATGATTAGGTAATTTGAGCTTTTCATTTTATTTTCTCCTTGTCTGTAAGATGTATATATAATATCATGTAATTTATAAATTGTCAACATGACAAATGTCACATCTTTTTTATTACAATTTTATTACAATTTTATCTTGACAAAAGTATAATTATCTGATATGATATAATTATTCAGGAGTAATCAAATGTCCAAAACACAAACTGCTAAAAATCAAATAAATAAGGACTTTTCAAAGCTTGGTACTTATCACCCTGAAATTCCGCTTTTTCATATTTTCGAAATTGTACGTGCTTATGCCGGAGAAGTAGTACAAGAGGACGGTACACCTTGGAGCGGGTTCTTATGCGGTGAAAATGGGAATTGTACTTTCGATATCGCAAATGTAAAATTCCATCTTTTTTTATCATGGTACACAATGCCATCTGGCAATTACGAAATTACGGTATACGTATCATGAAAGATTAGAGAATTATGAGAGAATCAAAAAACCCTTGACAAAAGGGTTTTTTCTGTTATAATACTATCATAACCCCTACCCAACAGGAGGGGCGGACACGCCTATAAGCGGTCAAGCAGCCGCCCCAATTCGGACATAGTTTATCCGAATTGGGTTGCCCCCGAATTTGGACAAATAAGGTCTGAATTGTCCGATTATTAGGCATGGTTAGAACATATGTTCTAACCGTCACCTCCCTCAAATGGAAAGTCAAAACGACACCAGAATTTTTCCCATTCTTCCGCCTCATCATGCGCCCTCACGATATCGCAGAGGTCGCCCTCAACTACTTCTGGTTCCTCAAGAGGGGTGCTTTCCTCAACTGCCTCGTTCCATTCTACCCATTCTTGCGAAAAAGCCTCGGGGCTTGTAGTCGGTACTGAGAAGTGAATTTCGTGTGTCATTTTTTTGCTCCTTTTTTGTAAGATAATATCATTATACACCATTTCGGGGAATTGTCAAGTGATTTTACATTCTCTCATCAAACACTCATTTTACGTTCTATAATAGAATAGTTAGAACGCCAGATTAGAGTATTATGAGAAAAGCTAAAAAGCCTTGACAAACTGCAAAAAAGGATTATAATGATATCATAATCTCCAACCGACGGGAGGGGAGAACACGCCATTCGGCAAAAGCGCAGCTAACCCAATTCGGACAATTTTTATCGGAATTGGGTGGGGCGGCGTTCTAAGTATTATTTATAATTAGAACACCAGATTAGAGTTAGATTAGAATTGATAAAAATACTTGACAATTCTAGAATTATCGTTTATACTAATATTATCTTACAAAAAAGGAGCTTTCAAATGAACCGCAAAAATCAATCAAGAGCACGAATAATTTTCAATCCTTCCAAAAATACCGCATTGATTGCACGTGAAAATAAAATCGTTGCAATCAACCATGTAACCTCTTCCAGTGTAACCCGAATTGAGGACTTGACATTTAAGTACCAGACACATCTTTTGTGGGGTGATATTTATATCCATGCGGATAAAGTAAAATTCTAAAAAATACAAAAACTCTTGCATAGGCAACCTTGGGGGACAAGCCTATGCAAAGTTTTTTGCGTTCATATTAGAACATTTGTTCTTAGAACAAATGTTCGGCAGCCACCCCAATTCGGACAAAACCTGTCCGAATTGAAATCTTCGGGGCAGGTCCGCACCCCTGCGGGGTGCGGAAATACCCCTTGCTTAATTCCTGAGAAGATATAGAGCTTAATTCCTAGCTTAATTCCTAGAGATTAATTCTAATGAATTCCTTAATTCTGTTGTCCAGCAAAATATGCATGGCTTCATCTGCAACCTGCTTTGCAAACCATTCCTTGATAGAGTTTTCATGCACACCCTTCCAGAGAAAAACCATTTCATTAAATTCATCCAATGTTAGATTACCTCTCTTGATACCGATTAGCATTTCCCTGTCCTTACCAGTGAACCACAGGGCTTCACTCATATTCATACCATTAGAAACACGCTTCAACACTAACAGGCAACGCATAGCGTGAGTGGCTTGCTTGGTATCATAGCCAAACTTTTCGATTAGTACTTGTGTATTACCAGTACCCTTCAATAGTGTACTCATCTTTTCACGATGCATACCCATTGTAGCATTATAAAAACGGGGTAAGTTCATCATAGCTAACTTTTCCTTATTTTCTGCTATCCAAACTAAACCATCGTCAATATAATCTATACCGAATAATACGGAAACAAAATTCAGGTTAGCTTCCCATAACAAATTACCTAACTTGCGAATATCATGCACGTCATAATCCAATGTTTCAGATATGCTTGCATTGGCATACATTACACCATCATATAAGTCATCAAACGTAGGTGCAACAAAGTACTTCCAATCTTCATCAGAATTTTCGATGTTTAGATTAGCGCAATGAGAACCTACTAATGACCGTAAAACTATCGTGTGTCCTTCAAATGTTGCTGTCATATTCACCTCACTAAAATCATTATAGCATATGTCGGGGGAAATGTCAAGGGGGAAAATCCATCGGGGGAAATTCCCGGGGGAATTGTAGACGGATAATTTGGATACGATTTGTCCGATTTGGGACAGGTCCCAAATAAGACAAAGACAGTCTTATTTGGGTAGTTTCAATCTTCGTCCTCTTCATAAAACCAATCAATATGGCTTATATCGGGGTAGGTTGTTGCAATCCGTTTCATTGCCTCGGCTAAACTTACCGCCTCAGTAAAACCGTTTACAAAATTTCCGTTTTCGCAGGAAAATGACACCTTGAATAATTTTAGTTTTTCATCCATTTTATAATCTCCATGCCTTTATAATATCATACTTCCGGCTGTTTGTCAAGAGGCAATAATTCCATATGAATTATATTTTCCCAACCCTCTTTGGTTGTTGGTCTCTCACCTTTTCGATATTTTACCCAACAACTATCCAGCACACCCTTGACATAAGGGGGTTGACAATCTATATTCTTGGCGGGTACAAAGCTTACATGCTCACTAACCAAAGTATAAGGCGCACGAATAGCAATATGAGGATAATAAGTAGTTTCAAAAGTATCACCAGCAAGCACATATCTAAACATTTTATAATCTCCTAAAGAAAACAATGCTCTATTTTTTCACTATATTTTTTACCAGTATATTTTTCTACTTCCGCAATTGCAGCTTTTTTATTTGGCAAATTCCAGATAATAGAATAATCATTTGTTTCGTCATAAACTTCCCAACCACTAGGATATTTGACAATAGCAAATTTTATACCATCCAGTACAAATTCTTCATCGAGAATACTTTCATATTGTTTCAAGCTCATTGTTTTCATATCTTTATCATACCACTATTCCGGCTGTTTGTCAAGGTCTAATTCACTAATACGTTGTCTAACTCTAAATCTACACATCCCTGCTGGAATAATACCAAGCAAATATTTCAATGCTTCAATATCGGAAAAATAATTTTTCTCGATAGTTTCCATTAATTTTATATCTGCCCAAAACATTATTTTCTCAGAAATTTTTACAATCTTTGAAAGAATGGTTATTTTCTTCAACATTTTATAATCTCCTTATCTTTATAATACCACTATTCCGCCTGTTTGTCAAGTTTTTTTTCTAATTCTTCAATTCTATTTTCGAGTTCTTGAATTTTCCAAACAATTGCCCAATAAGCAATAACAGCGA
>WSSedA1B2DRAFT_1000338_pt1 | contig 9786 bp, 5 predicted proteins | sample WetSurSiteA1Bulk_FD_9465 | JGI IMG/M metagenome (IMG submission 9465) | reverse complement strand
TTCCGCAGGCGGACATCTGGCTTCCACCATCTCTACACACTATGCTGAAAAAGTTTATGATACAAAAGACAATACAAGCGCGCGTCCTGATTTTTCACTGCTTATCTACCCGGTCATTTCAATGGATACTTTAATAACCCACAGAGGTTCACGGAACAATCTTTTAGGACTTAAACCAGCTGACGATCAGGTACGGCGGTTTTCAAATGAACTGCAGATAACTGCCGACACACCACCGGCATTTCTTGTCCATTCCTCTGATGATAACGCTGTCCCGGTGATGAACAGCATTCTTTATTACAAAGGTTTGCAAAAGAACAAAATCCCGGTTGAGCTCCATATATTCCAGAAAGGAGGCCACGGATACGGCATGTCACCAAATGGTGGAACTGAATCCGCATGGCCTGGTCTCTGCCTGAAATGGCTTATGCAGATGGGATTTTTACAATAGAATCCTCTTTCTGTAAATTAAAAAACGGCCTTATTAATCAGACAAGAAACTCTTCAGGAACATTCCTGAGCCTGGCAATATCCATTATCTTTTGCCTGACGTCGAAGTGTGAAGGGCATTTTACACTGCATGTTCCGCAATTTTCGCATGGATTGTCTGAAAAATTCGCATTTGCCATATTATAATATGCCTGGGAAGTGTTCTTGTATCCATAGGCGTACATATAACTCCTCATAATGGTAGGAATATCTAAATTATTAGGACATTGCGGAATACATTGCCTGCATTGCTGGCAGTAGAGCCCGGTTTCTGAATCAATTGCTGCCAGATTAAGATCTTTCATCTCCTGTTCCGACATTTTGAGATTCCGGATCATTGTCAGGTTTTTCTGAAGCTGTTCCAGGGATGTCATTCCTGAAACAATAGATGTAATATTTTCATTTTGAAGTGCCCATTTCAGTATGGCATCAGAATTAAGCTGCGTACCTGATTTATCATGGAAAACACCGGCAGTTGACTTCATAGCCACTATACCCATTCCTGCTTTTGCTGCACTGGCAATGGTAGCGTTCAACGAGTCGATGTTTTTAATTTTATAATTGTATGAAATCATGGCGACATCATATACACCTGCATCAACAGCAGCTTTAAGGGCCTCTTCGGTATCGCTGTGAGAAGCGATCCCCACAAAACGTGTCTTGCCCTGCTTTTTTAGCTGGTCAAGTGCTTTCAGAACACCGGCATCCAGGACAGTTTCCTTTTTACCTGCATAGGGGAAGAGAAAAAAGTCTACATAATCCAGCCCAAAGCGTTTCAAGCTTCCTTCTGCTTTTTTAATATATCCGTCGGCGTCGAAAGTACTGGTAAGTTTTCCTGTGCGATTATCCATGCCATCCGGTGGAACGGCGGTGCCAACAACAAAAGAATCACGTGGAAGTCCCTTAAGGCCTGCCCCTACTATTTTTTCATTATTTCCCTCGCCATAGTATGTGGCTGAAAAGAACATCTTTATGCCGGCTTCATAAGCTGATCGGATAAATCCTGTATCCAGGGCTCCTGAAGTGCCAAAACTGATAAGAGGCGTCTTAATGCCCGTCCGGCCCAGTGTACGGAATGGCAAGTCGGCAGGTTCATAGCGGGATAGACCAGATAATGTATCTCCCTTTAAAACATTGGGAATCAAGGCTGCACCCGAAATCCCCAGAACGCTTTTTTTTAGAAATTCACGGCGGTTGTCGTTTTTCATGGCTAAAAAAGTAAATATGATTTAATCAGAATTTTAAACCTTCAATTACGAAACAGTAAATTTCAAAAAAAATATTGAAATGCATATTCAATAATGAATTTTTACCAGAAAACTGAAAGTACTACCCTGGTTTCAGGCTGATACGCACCATTCTCCTTTCATGATAATTTCTGAACAATGCAGCCGTTATTCCTTTCTGATTTTCAGTTCAGGGTACTGAGGGCAGAATTGCGAAACAAAGGTATTTTCAAAAATCATTTTTTCAAGCTTAGGGCTCCAGTCCATTCTGACCATGTTCCAGACATCTTTATCGTTGAATAAAGAGTTTGAATCTTTAATGATCATTTTACCGTTTACATCCGACCAGTCATAATTGTCGCCGAACCTGATACCGACCCCGTTATCCAGGAACATACAATTCTCTGCCAGGACGGTATGATTTGGTGAGCTGAATCCAAGTTCCAGACCCTGCCCGCAATTGGTGAAAATGCATCCAATGAATGTATGATTTTTAACCACAGCGCCGCCGCTCGATAAGGCTGCCCCTTCATGGAAACAGGCCTCAAACCTGCAGTTTGTAAGGGTGATTTCACCTCCTTCCGAGTTTCCAGAATCAAGCCCGTCATCCTTTGCAAACATAAAAATGGTATTTTCAATTTCAGCATCCGATGCACTCAGATAAAGGGCATCGTTATCGTTATCCTGAAAGATGTAAGAATCATCAGGGAAATCGGTTAATATAGAATTTCGTAAAGTAATATCTGAATAATTTACCTGTCCTCCAGTCTGAACACGCTGTATAAGAATGTCATCCAGGATAAGTGTGGCTGACTGAGGATAAAATATCTGTCCGATATGATCAAGCATAAAGCAATGATCAAGTTTAAGAGTGCTGTTTTCAGTATAAAACAGTGCCTGTCTTCCGGAATGTCCCCAGTTATAACCTTCCGAATCATGATACCCGCTCTGACAGAATATCGTATATTCAGCTTCAATGGAACCACCTGAAACCCGGGTAATAAATCCCCCCCAGAACTTATCCGCCTGACTGCATGTAATACATACCGGATTGTCTGCAGTTCCTTTAAAAAGTATCGGGCCGCTGACATTAATATCGACAGCTTCATCGATCAGGATTAAAGCGCCTTCGTCCACTGTCAGTGAACCTGAGGATAATATATTGAGGTTTCCGGAAATATAAACAAGACTGTTAGCCGGTATCACTGCCGGTGAACTGATTGTACCCTTTAATTCTATATATGGTTCTGATATTTTGGCAATTGGTGCACTTACCTTTTTACCGCCAATAATGAAGTCTGTCGTATTTGTAACTGCAGATGCTGCCAGATTAATGGAACCTTCACCCTGTTTGATGTTGAAGGAGTCTCCTGAACCAGAGTATTTGCCTTCGCAATAAACAGCCTTGGTCTTTCCCGATTCCCTTACATAGAAAATAAATGGAACACTTATGCTTTCAGCAAATCTGTGAGGGTAAAATACCTCAACTTCTTCAGAACCCAATGAAATGGTTTTAAAGGGTGCCGGCACCCACGCCCTGATCCCCCATTCTGAATCTTCCCTCTCTTCAGTAGTGGTCGTAAATAAATAAACATCATTTTCCTTATTAGTATCCTTATACAGCAGGGTCAGTTCATAAAATCCATTCTCACTGAAATCAATAAAATCCCCGAATTGAAAATCGATAGTATCGTTGTTCAGAATTGCCAGGCGAATGTTATCAATATCATTTTCAAGCGCAAAAGGCAGGAGATAGTCATGATTTGTTTCCAGCTCCGACAGATTAATGCATCCCTCTGGTGGCTGCTGATTATTATTACCATCATTTTCTTTGCAGCCTGTTACAAAGAGAAACAGTATTAAACAGGGTAAGAGATAATAGAATTTCATAACTATCTTTTTTGCTGTTTATCAAGTTCACTTAGAATCCAGGTTCTCCGGTCCTTAAGCATTTGCCTTTTTGCTGCCAGATTTGCCACAAAAAGATCATAACTGGTTTCGTCATCATCATATTTCGACTGAGCCACAATAGAGTCATTGGTATAAAAAGGACCAATATGATCGAAAGTATAATTAAATACTTTATCAATTGCTGCCTGATCAATTTTTCCGATGACAGTCCGGAGTATTTTCAAATATTCCTGATACAGAAAGTCATCCTTTGCAATTTTATAATCCAGATCATCCTCAATTGAATATAAAAGCTTTAATCCTACATCGGCAATTACATCATCCATGGTGTAATAATCCCTCTGGCCAAAAACTGATCCTGTTGCCCATGTATTTCCGATCTCATGTGGCTGATCTGAAAAAATATCATCATAATCCCAGGGAAATACACCGAGGACTTCCCTGCCATCTTTTATTTTTGAAAAGAAAAAGATCTCATCAGTGTAATCGCCGTTTTTGATAAGCATGTCGATGCTCAGCTTTGTAAAATACTGCTCCATATCTATATAAGCTGATAGGGTATCATATATCTGCGGGCCCGAATATTCCGGAAGAATTGAGTAAATCTTATCCAGGCGGTTAATATATTCCTCCTTATTTTGTTGATAGCCAGGGTTTATGGCATAAGCTTTAACGACATGATCATATCCCCGGCGAACTACAAATGAAGCATTTTTTTGTTCGATAAAGTACTCAACCGGATCTTCAATAAAATGATACAGACCCTGGGTATGATCATTTAACCTTACCTCAGTGAAGAAACTATAAACCGGCCATAAGTCAACTTCTTTAAACAAGCCAACTGCCGTGCTATTTTCGATATACGTATAATCGTAAACCATTGCCAGCAATTTGAATTCCTCATATTTTCTTTCTTTCTGATCTTCAGGATTGAAAAGAGTAAGTTTTTCTTTCATATTCACACCAAAACCCTTGCGGTTGAAATTAAGGGTATTCTCACCACGTATTTCAAACCGGTTGATTGTATAAGTGTTGCCTGCAAATATTAATTCCGGGATTGGGTCGGTTATTTCATATTGTTCACCACGACTGGAATTTATATACTCCCGCTGAGAATCAGTAACGGTGAAATTAAAGACTTCTTTTTCAGGATCTGTAACCTCATAATTCTCCTTAGAGCATCCATCCAGAAATGATGCCATTATAAGAAGAAAAATAAAATAAGACCTAATCTTGGCTCTCATCCAAAACCAGATAACATTAAAAAATTACAGTACAATTATAACGATAATATGATGGTTTGAATATGAGAGTACAAAAACTATTCTTTTCCTGAAATTAAAGGCAGGGTAAATTTGAATTCAGCTCCCTTGTCATTTTTGCTTTCCAACCAGATTTTACCACCATGTTTTTCTACAAATTCTTTGCACAATAACAGGCCTAAAGTTATCCCTTTTTCTTCTGCAGCGCCAATGACGGAATGTATCTGCGAATTATCAAACAGATTTGTCAAATGCTCAGAACTGATCCCGTTATTGCTATCCAGGACTGAAATCACAACCTGTTCAGTCGTTTGCCGGGCGAAAATGTCAATATGTACGTCATTATCTGAGAATTTTAAAACACAGGAAACAAGATTTCTCAGGATTGTTTTCAGCATAAAAATATCAGCGAAAACAACTATCTGTTCATCAACGAAATAATTGATTTTGAAGTCTTTTGATCCGTCATCCGGTTTGAGAACTGAGACTGCATCCTGGCAGACTTTTTTTAAGCTCATTTTATGCGGCTCGAAAGGAGTTTTCCCCTGATTCATTCTTGTCCATTGAAGCAGATTATCGAGAAGGCCATAAAGGTTACTGGCTGATTTGCTCATCATACCTGCCATTTTCTGAATCTCTTTAATTGGAAGGCTATCGAGTTCCTCAGCCATCAGCTTCGAAAAATTGTTGAACACATTGAACGGAGTATAAAGGTATTGGGCAATGATGGAGTAGAATTTATCCTTTTCAGAACTTATCCGGAGTAGTTCCTTTTCATATCTCTTAATTTCTGTTATATCTCTGGTGACAGAACAGAACAAATGATACCCATTTAATTTTATTGGAAAGACCATGCTTTGAATATTTCGCAATTTCCGTGAATCTGATCTGATGATTTCACTGTCAATAATCTGATTGAAAATTTCAGGCGTTTTCTGTGTAATAATACCATCAATTGCTTTTTCAATGACAGATCTGTCATTAAATGGAGGTGGCGTAAGTTGAATCTGGATTTCAAGAATGTTGTTATCCAGGACGTCTTTTGCTTTCAATCCGTAAATCTGCTCAGCACCTCTGTTCCAAATAATAATTTTCCCCTTATCGTCGAATACAATTATCGCATCATTAATCTGGTTAATTATTTCCTTAAATTTAATTTCACTGTCTTTAAGTGATTGCTCTGCTTGCATTCGCTCAGCAATATTGCGGGCTAACACTGAGCAGGCAATAATCTCACCTGTCTCATTCGCGATTGGATTAAAAAAGACTTCATAATAAGCTTGATTAACTTTGCCAAAAGTTCGAATAATCGAATGGGTCTCTCCTCGTAGTGCACGGTCGACATTATCCTTTAGCAGTTTTTTATCATCATTCGAAGAAATATAATCCAAAAAATTCATTTCTGTCTTGATATCCTTATTATAGGCAAAAAGCATGGCATCACGATGGGCTTTATTGAAATACAGATAATTGTAATCCTTATCAACGGAAAAAATTATCGTGTCTTTCTGGCTCTCTATACTGGACTCCAGAAATAACTGGGATTTTTTTAACGCTTCCTCTGATTTCTTGCGTTCAGTGATATCAATAACATTGGCTAAATAAAAGGTTCCGCTTTTTTCCTGACGAAAAGGTGAAATGATAACATTTACGGGAATCAATGTTCCGTTTTTATGAGTAAATATCAGATCAAAGCCTTCTCTCGGTGCGCTATTATTCAGAGTCAGCCGGAAAGCACTTTCAATGTTTTCAATGTCCTGCATTGACCAATATGCATAAGGAGGCTCCTTGTCCAATAGTTCGTCTTCGTTCCAGCCAAACATTTTGCAGAATGATTGATTGACATAAACCTGTCTTCCCTTTTCATCGATTACAGCAACACCGCTGGGAATAGAATTTTCAATTGCCTTCCTGAATGATAATTCTTTTTTAAAAGACTCGACAATGTTATCAGGCACTGAAGTCCTCTGACTGATCTGCATATTATTGATTCCGGGTTCTGGTTCGTTGAAATTCATCCTGCAGATAATTAATTATAATAATTAATTTTTTGGTTCTTAACCGTAACATCCGGGTTTCTGGGACTAAATTTTCCAGTTCTGAGGTTTGACCCGCAGGAATACTAACAATCTATTTAAAGGATTGTTCTTGAAAATCCAAAAGTTCCTGCAGGGACTCAAATACAATTAGATTAGAATCGATACGAACCTGAAGTACCTGTGGTTATTCTATGGACGGAGGCGTTTAAATTTAATTGAAATCTTAGCTTACATTTGATAACATAATATTAAATCTGCTGAAGTATGCAGTTATTTCTTCATACAATCAGTCTCTGTAAAATCAATTTTGATTCAGTTCCAGAATCAATTCTTATCCAGAATATCCTGTAATTAGCTAAATATCCGTAAAAAATAGTAAAGGAGAAATAAATTATGAAAAAATCAACCAACCCAATCATCTATACTGAAGATGGTTGCATTAAGTGTACTTCAAACACTTGCAGCACTTGCGGTTCCGGGATTACCAAAGCTGATAATCCACACCTGCTATCCAGGCGTAATTTTGGGCATACCATTCTTGCAGCATCTGCCGGGATGTTTCTTGCCGGTTGTAACAGATCCAAACTAACACCTGTGGCTGAAACCGTAAGTAAAACTGACTCGGCTGCAGCAGTTTTGAGCGGATCCCAGATTGTTACCGTACCCAAAGGACCGATACTTACGGTCCTGAGCGAGTTTTATAAAATGGGCCCCGGTCCTTCAAGCTCTCACACAATGGGCCCGATGAGGATTACCTACGATTTTTATCAGAGACTTATCAAGCTTCCGGAGGATCAGCTTAAACGGGCAACAGGATTGAAAGTGCATCTTTTCGGCAGTCTTAGCGCCACAGGTAAAGGACATGGAACGGACAGAGCATCACTCGCCGGTCTCCTGGGAAAATCGCCTGCTGAATGTCCACCCCAGTTTCTCGATGACCTTGCTGCCAATCCCGATAAGAGCTATAAGCTTACACTTGGTCCAAAAACACTCGATCTTACCCTGAAGGATGTAATCTTTGATGAAACAAAGGGTAATTTCCACCATCCGAATACAATGACATGCGAGCTTCTTGCAGGGACGGAGAAAATATATGAACTTGAATATTATTCTGTTGGCGGAGGTTTTATAGAATGGAAGGGATACCAAATTCCTGAAAAAGGTCAGCCAAAATATCCTTATGAACATGCAAATGAATTGAAAAAATATCTTATCGACGATAAAATTCCTCTGGGAAAACTTTTGCTTGAGAATGAGCTGGCTATTTCAGGCAAGGGAGAGAAAGAGATATGGGAATTCCTTGATCAGGTAGCTGAAGTTATGATCCGCGGAGTTGAAACAGGGCTAACTGTTGAGAGTGTATTACCTGGACCGATAAAGCTTCAAAGCAAGGCAGCAGAAATGCAACGTAATCTTAAAAGCACAAATAAAGGAGAAGCAGGGAAAGCGATAACCAGAGTAGCTTCCTATGGTTTTGCCATGGGTGAGGAAAATGCCCGGGGACATATAATTGTAACCGCTCCGACTGCAGGTTCGGCCGGTATTATACCAGCAGTTCTTAAATCACTTCGTGACCTCAAAACACCAGTGGAGAAGATCCGTGAAGGATTCCTTGCAGCAGCAGCAATAGGTTATCTCTGTAAACACAACGCGACCCTTTCAGGTGCCGAAGGCGGATGCCAGGCTGAAGTCGGGGTCGGATCCTCAATGGGCGCAGCTATGATTGCACAGGCTCTGGGTGAAGGCCCGAAAGTAGTGTCCAATGCAGCCGAATCTGCCCTTGAACATCACCTTGGAATGACATGCGACCCGGTTGCAGGATATGTTCAGGTTCCATGTATTGAACGTTGTGCATATGGCGCTGTAAAGGCATGGACTGCATACTGTATAGCGAGTGAAGAAAATCCGGAGGAACGTCGTGTGGACCTTGACACTACTATTTCAGCTATGGCACTCACTGCAAAAGAGATGAATTCCAAATATAAAGAAACATCGGAAGGAGGGCTTGCAGTTTCAGTTGTACTCTGCTGAGACAGCTAAAAAGATTTCTTAAAATATATAATTATGAGCAAGAATGCCAGACTGGCTGTAGTTGCCTGGTTGCTGACAGCTGTCTATTATTTTTATCAGTATGTGATGCGTTCATCACCGGCTGTGATGATGAACCAATTATCAGAAGCCTTTGGTCTTAGTGCATTGGGAGTAGCCTCGATGGTAGGACTTTTTTATTATGGTTATTCTCCCTTCAGTCTCGTTGCCGGAGCAGCACTGGATCGCCTCGGACCAAGGAAAGTGATACCAATAGGGGCTGTTATTGTCGGTGTCGGAGCTCTTCTTTTTAGTTCAGGCAACCATGCCGTAGGGAGTATAGGAAGATTTTTACAGGGAGCCGGTGGTGTATTTGCCCTGATTGGTGCAATATATATAGCGTCAAAAAACTTCCCGGCTTCACGTGCAGCTACAATGATTGGCGCTACGCAGATGTTTGGAATGGCCGGCGGATCTGCAGGCCAGTTCGCTGTGGGACCGATGATCAGCGGAGGCGTACCATGGCATACATTCTGGCTATGGATGGGAATTGCAGGTCTGGCTCTTGGGATTATCCTTTGGTTTATGATCCCATCAGAAGAAATTCCAAAACAGAAGGAGGATTGGCTAAAAAGTGCTGCGGGAGCATTTAAGTTAGTCTTTAAAAATCCTCAGTCGATCTTATGTGGCGCTATCGCCGGACTGTTGTTCATTCCGACAACTATTTTTGATATGGTATGGGGTGTCCGGTTCCTGCAGGATGCCCATGGGATTGACTATGGTAGTGCCGTTCTCAGATCGGCAAGTGTTCCCTTCGGATGGATAATCGGA
>WSSedA1B2DRAFT_1000336_pt1 | contig 9823 bp, 14 predicted proteins | sample WetSurSiteA1Bulk_FD_9465 | JGI IMG/M metagenome (IMG submission 9465) | reverse complement strand
CTAAGACAGCAACTGTCAGAGGACCGTTTCCAGGGGCGCGCAGGCGTGTTAACGCCTCATAAATCGTCACCTTCAGAATAGCAGCCAGGGAAGTGGCCAATGTTTCTTTATCCTGCTCTATGCTATGTATCGCAACGACATGCATTGTGTCCGCCAGATGTCTAAATAAACGGATTATATATGGCGGAGGGGCAGGGATTCGAACCCTGGGTGGAGTTACCCCCACAACGATTTTCGAGACCGTCCCATTCAACCACTCTGGCACCCCTCCGTGAACGACAGTAAGCACTAAATAGCAAACAGTTATTAGTTTAAACGAAAGAAAAGAATTAATCCAAAAAGTATCAGCAATTCAATAAATGGAAGATAAGAATAAAAAACTATCTGCGTTCTTGAAAGAATCTTTTTAATATCTCAGCGCATTCATCTCCAAGAACACCCGATACAACTTCAACCTGATGGTTAAGCCTGTTATCTGACAGCAGTTTGTAAAGGCTATCGACAGCTCCGCTTTTTTCATCCCTGCATCCGTAAACAAGTCTGCCAAGCCTTGCATTTACCATAGCTCCGGCACACATGATGCAGGGTTCTTTTGTCACGTAAAGCGTTGAGTCTGAAAGTCTCCATCTCTGCAGCTTCTGGCTGGCAATCCTGAGTGCAAGAAGTTCGGCATGTCCTGTCGGATCATTCGAAGATTCACGGCGGTTATGGGTCCTGGCAACCACTGCATTGCCTTGTACGATGACTGCTCCGACAGGCACTTCGTCAGCATCGAAGGCAGCTTCTGCGTCTTCGAGTGCCAATCTCATGAAATAAATATCCTTTTCGCTTTCTGACATTTTATTATTCTATCGGAAGGATTGGAAAAACTTCACGCCCTTTCATTTCCCTCTTGCAAAGTGGGGATACATAGGGGTTAAAATGAGCTGGAAAAGCAACAGGGGTAAAATATTTTTTTAAAGGTATTTGACAATGACACCAGACGATTTAACTTTTTTCAAAGAATGGTTTTCAGAATACTGCAGATCTTTTTATTCGTCTGATATCGAAGATCAGAAGAATATCTTTCTGAAAGAAGAGCATACGTTGCATGTATGCAAAAACATGGTTTATATTGCCCAGGGCTTATCCCTGAAGGAAGACCAAAGGCTGATAGCAGAAACAGTTGCACTTTTTCATGATATAGGAAGATTCCCCCAGTATGCAAAGTACAAAACATTCAGGGACAATATATCGGTGAATCACGGAGCGCTTGGAGCAGAGACGCTTATTGAGAAAAAGATACTTGAGAAACTTGCAGGGGAAGAGCAGGAAATAATTATTCAGGCAGTGAAATTCCACAATGCATTTTCAATTCCGAAAAAAGAACAAGAAAATATTGTTTTCTTTATTAAACTTATCAGGGATGCAGACAAGCTAGATATATGGCGTGTATTTCTGGAATACTACGAAAGTCCGTCTGAGAGCAAGGCATCTGCGGTAGGCCTCGGTTTGCCGGACCTGCCGGAATATTCAGAAGATGTTCTGTCAGGCATTTATAAGAAGGAGATAGTGTCTCTCCAGAAAGTAAAGACATTGAATGATTTTAAACTCCTGCAACTCTCCTGGATATTCGACCTGAATTTCATGCCCTCGTTTCAACTGCTCCATGAAAGAGATTATATGCAAAGGATCATCTCACACCTGCCCCGGACAGACGGTATTCAGAAGGCTTCATTATTACTGAAGGAACATATAAAAACGACAATTCTCTCTGTCTGAGAGAGTCGGAATAGCTCACTAATCCATTTCAAATGGTATTATATAATGGAAGAAATGAAGGTTCTGAAAAAAGGGATAATAATAGCCGGCGCAATTATGCGTTCTCTTATCGGCATCGGAGCAACTGCATTGCTCTTTATCGGACTGAAAAAGAAAAAGACGAAGAAGAGATAGGTTTATTTAGCTCACAAACCTGCTCGTGTCCCAGTATTTCCATTTCAGGTATTCATTGATCGCCTTCGCTGCATTCCTTCCTGCACCCATTGCGAGTATGACGGTTGCTGAGCCTGTGATGATATCTCCTCCGGCAAATACACCTTTTTTCGAGGTCATCCCTGTCTCTTCATCAGCTATAATATAACCCCTTTTATTCAATGACATATCAGGTATTGTTTTTGTCAGCAAAGGATTCGATCTTGTCCCGATGGCAGGGATTGCAACGTCTATCTCTATCTGAAATTCGCTGCCTTTGACAGGAACAGGTTTTCTCCTGCCTGAAGCATCAGGCTCTCCCAGTTCCATTTTTAAACACTCAACCGCAGCGACATTCCCTTTCCCGTCATCGATTAACCGTATCGGATTTGTAAGCATTAGGAACTCCACCCCTTCTTCACGGGCGTGATGGGTCTCTGCCTTCCTGGCCGGCATCTCTGCTTCAGAGCGCCTGTAGATGAGATACACCTTTTCTGCGCCGAGTCTCAATGCGACCCGTGCTGAATCCATGGCAACATTCCCGCCGCCGAATACGGCAACATTCCTGCCTTTCTTTATAGGTGTATCATATTCAGGGAAAAGATATGCCTTCATGAGGTTGGCCCTTGTGAGGAATTCATTGGCAGAATATATGCCGTTCAGATTTTCACCGGGTATGCCCAGGAAGATTGGCAGGCCTGCACCGGTGGCGATAAAACATGCATCATATCCCTGTTCACTGAACAGCTCATCAATAGTGAAGAGTTTTCCTATGACTGCATTCAAAACGACTTTAACTCCCAGCTTGCTGATATAATCAACTTCTTTTTCAACGATGGCTTTCGGAAGTCTGAATTCAGGTATGCCATAGATCAATACCCCTCCCGGCTTATGAAGCGCCTCGAATAAAGTGACCTGATGCCCTGATTTTATGAGGTCTGCTGCACAGCTTAAACCAGCGGGGCCTGAGCCGATTATTGCTATTTTCCTTCCGGAGAGTTTCGGTCTTTCAGGTATCTGTACTTCGCCTTTGTCTCTTTCATAATCAGCAACGAACCGTTCGAGATTGCCTATTGCGACAGGCTCGCCTTTCTTTCCGAGGATGCACATGGATTCGCATTGTATCTCCTGCGGACATACCCTCCCGCATACAGCAGGCAATGCATTGTCTTCCTTTATTTTCCATGCAGCCTCTATGAATCTGCCTTCTTTAATTAATTTAACGAATGACGGGATATCAATCGCTACCGGACATCCCTTTCTGCACATTGGGTTCAGGCAGGATAAACATCTTGACGCCTCTGCAACAGCCTCTTCAGGGGTATATCCGTAAGGAACCTCCATGAAGTTCCTTGCTCTTACGAGCGGCTCCTGCTCCCTCATGGTTACCCTTTTCTTCGTTTGTTTGTCTTCTTTTTTCTCTTCCATCTCTATTTAACCCCTGACTTTTCTTTATAACGTTCAAAGGCTATTTTTTCCTCATTGATATACATCCTCTGCCTTGACATGAGCAGGTCAAAATCAACCTTGTGCCCCTCAAATTCAGGACCATCAACACATGCAAACTTTGTTTCTCCGCCGACTTCAACTCTGCAGGCGCCGCACATGCCCGTTGCATCAACCATTATCGAATTCAGACTGACTATTGTTTTTACATTGTGTTTCTGTGTCGTCACACATACAAACTTCATCATGATCGCAGGCCCGATTGCATATACTAATGCAATATCTTTATCTTCTGTCAGACGCTCATCTAAAGGAACTGTTACCACAGCTTTTCTGCCAAGCGAACCGTCATCTGTTACAATGATCAGTTCATCTGAAACATCCTGCATCTTGTCTTCCCAGAAAATGAGATTTTTTGTCCTTGCGCCTATGACAGAGATTACTCTGTTCCCTGCTTCCCTTAACGCCCTTGCAATCGGGTAGGTTGGAGCGATTCCAACGCCTCCGCCGACGCAGATTACTTTCCCGAAATTTTCTATATGTGAATGCATACCCAGCGGACCTATGACATCCATTATGGAATCACCTGCATTCAGGGTGCCGAGTTGATGCGTTGTCTTTCCCATCTTCTGGAAAACAGTGGTAATTGTTCCCCTGTCTATGTCGAAATCAGCAATAGTCAAAGGAATCCTTTCTCCCTGCTCATCAATTCTGAGCGTAAAGAAGTTGCCGGCCTTTGCCTTTTTCGCAATATCCTGTGCCTCTATCTCGAACAAGATTACTAAATCTGATAACTCTTCCTTCTTCAGGATTTTAAACATCAGAATCTCCTTCCTTAACCTGTCAGATTAGATAAATTTCTGTGCCATGTATTCATTATATTTCTTAATTCTTTTTTTTAGAAATAAAATTCAATTTTTTACTTGACAAGACTAATTGCTTTTCAGTATAACATAACCGCTTATGCCTGGAACGTATATACCATCAGAATATTTACCGGTCCTTATTTTCATTATTATAGCTACGGCCTTCGGGTTCGGAGCTCTGATAATCGGCACAATCTTCAGATTAAATAAACCATATTATGAAAAGCTCATGCCTTATGAATCAGGCATCAATCCGAAAGGAGAACCACGCACCAGATTCTTAATAAGGTTTTATATCATCGCCATGCTTTTCGTAGTATTCGATGTTGAAGCAATCTTTATTTATCCATGGGCTATTGTCTTCGATAAAATCGGCATATATGCATTTATAGAAATGGTACTCTTTATAGGCATCCTCTTGGTTGGTTATATCTATGCCTGGAAAAAAGAGGCATTTCAGTGGGATTAAAATAACGACAGGGGGAATGAGATGTTGATAGATACATCAACAGTCGGGCTTGTCGAAGTAGAAAAAGGGGTGAAGATATTACCCCCCAATCTTATCATTACGACCTTTGATAAGATCATTAACTGGGGAAGGTTATCTTCGATCTGGCCAACAACCTTTGGCCTTGCCTGATGTGCCATCGAGATGATGGCCGTTGGCGCATCACACTATGACTTTGACAGGTTCGGAATTATTTTCAGAGGCTCACCGAGACAGGCTGACTGCGTGATCGTTGCCGGCACTGTAACCAAAAAGATGGTCCCTGTTGTCAGAAGAGTCTTCGACCAGATCCCTGAACCACGGTATGTGGTTGCAATGGGAAGCTGTGCATGTACAGGCGGCATATTCAGGACTTACAGCACGGTTCAGGGATGTGATACATTCCTGCCTGTTGACGTTTATGTCCCCGGCTGTCCACCAAGGCCGGAGACATTGCTGGAAGGCATGATGCTGCTCCAGGAAAAGATAAGAAATGAACAGGCGAGGTGGAGTCCATGGCGGTAACTGAAGTAAGGATCTCGATACATACCACAGGACTGGACCCGAAAGATATAGCAGAGAAGATCAAGGGACAATTCCCTGATCAGGTAATAGAAGTCGCTGAGTTCAGGGATCAGGTCTCTGTAATTATAAAGAGAGATCAGGTAGTCGCTGTTTTGAAATACCTCCATGACGACCCTGTTTTGAGTTTTGACCATCTCCAGGACCTCACTGCTGTTGATTACAAAGGCAAAAAAGATATCAGGTTTGAAGTTGTATATAACCTTTATTCAATAAGATACCGTCATCATATTCGTATCAGGGCACAGGTCCCTGAAAACGATACCAAAATAAACTCTGTAGTTCCTGTATGGGTAGGGGCGGACTGGCATGAGAGGGAGTGTTTTGACATGTTCGGGATCGAGTTTACAGGCCACCCGGATCTCAGAAGGATTCTTATGCCGGAAGACTGGGAAGGATATCCGTTACGAAAAGACTATCCTTTAAAAGGACCTGAACTTGACAAGGACTGGCCCAGTTTTACAGATGTGCTCAAGAGATCAAAGGAATTAAGAGAGTTTGACTGGGAAGGATAAGATGATACAGAAAGAAGCAGAGAAGATATTCGAGACAAGAGAACTGAATGTAAATATGGGGCCGCAGCACCCTGCCACGCATGGTGTTCTCAGGCTCGTACTCGATATAGACGGCGAAACAATCGTAAAAGTCACTCCTTATGTCGGATATCTCCATAGAGGGATAGAAAAACTCGGTGAAAGCCTGAGTTACTTCCAGGCCCTTCCGCTTACTGACAGGATGGATTATGTCTCTGCAATGTCAAACAACATCGGATATGTCGTTGCAGTTGAAAAACTCTTTGGAATAGAAGCCCCTGAAAGGGCAAAGTTCATAAGGACGATCGTCGGTGAGATGTCGAGGATTTCGAACCATCTCCTCTGGCTTGCAACCCATGCCCTTGATATCGGTGCAATGACAGTATTCCTCTATTGCTTCCGTGAAAGGGAATGGCTGCTCGACCTGTTTGAGATGATCTGCGGTGCGAGACTCACTGTCACTTATCCAAGGGTAGGCGGCGTAAGGAACGATGTCCCCCAGGAATTTCTCGAAAGCCTATGGAAATTCACAGATGAATTCCCTTCAAGGATCCTGGAATATGAGACCCTGATTGACCAGAACAGGATATGGCTTCAGAGGACAGTAGGTATTGGTGTAATATCAGCAGAAGAGGCAGTGAACATGGGAATGACAGGCCCGACATTAAGAGGTTCCGGAGTTCCTTATGATATAAGAAAACATAAGCCGTACGACGCATATGATAAAGTAGATTTTGATGTGCCTATAGGAACAACGGGCGATACTTACGACAGATACCGCTGCAGGATGCTGGAGCTGAGGCAGTCGAATAATATTATCAGGCAGCTCATCGAAAAATTACCCCCGGGTCCTGTTATGGCAGATGAACCGAAATTTACACTTCAGCCAAAAGATAAAATGATGCCCATTACCCATCCGACAAAAGAGCTTGCATATTTTATCCTTGAAAAGGCATGCAAAGGCTGTGGAATGTGTCTGAGGGCATGTCCGGCAAAGGCGATTACCGGAGAAAAGAAGTCTCCGCACAAGATAAACCAGGCTTTATGTGTGAACTGCGCAACCTGTTTGGTAACCTGTAAATTTAAATCTGTAACTGTTGTCCCCGGCGGCAAGGGATTAAGCGATGAAAAGCTTGCAGAACTTGCAGTGGCGCCTGACCAGTTACCTGAAGATATCAAAGAGGCACAACAGCTTCTTGTCAAACAGTTTGAATTCATCAAGAAAGGACCCAAGGTGCCAGAGGGAGAACTCTATGTTGCAACCGAAGTGCCGAAGGGAGAACTGGGGTTCTATTTTGTGAGCGATGGTTCTGGAAAGCCATTCAGGATGAGGCTCAGAGCTCCGTCCTTTATACATGCCGGCTGTTTGCCGAGGCTCTGCATCGGGCATCTGGTTGCTGACGTTATCGCAGCCATCGGGACAATCGATATTGTGCTTGGAGAGTGTGACAGATAGCTATGGACATTAATAATATAATATCACCGGAACTTCTCGATGCCTTCATTAAATTCGGTATCAATGTACTTATAATCCTTCTGAAGATTGTAGTTGTTCTCGCAATTGGGTTGCTGCATGTCGCATACGCAACATATTTTGAACGTAAGGTGATCGGACATATGCAGGTGAGGCTTGGGCCCATGAGAGTCGGACCACACGGACTATTACAGCCGTTTGCTGACGGTATTAAATTATTTTTCAAAGAGGATATCATCCCTGCAAATGCAGATAAAGTGGTGTTCTACATTGCTCCTATCATCTTTATGGCTGCGTCAATGGTAAATCTGTCTGTGATACCATTTTCATATAGTTTTACAATCGCAGATTTTAAAATTAGTCCTGTAATTGCAGATATTAACATAGGGATATTATTCATCTTCGCAATGGCCGGTATCGGTGTTTACGGCATATTCATGGCCGGCTGGGCCTCGAACTCTAAATATGCTTTTTTAGGTGGTNTCAGATCAGCTGCCCAGGTNATCAGTTACGAGATTGCGATGGGACTGAGCCTTGTGGGAGTTATGATCATGGCAGGTTCTCTGAACCTGACAGATATTGTTCGTGCACAGGAAGAATCTGTCTTTGGAATGTTCGCAATCCCCCAGATAGTCGGTTTTGTGGTCTTTACTATTGCAGCCGTGGCTGAAACGAACAGGACTCCGTTTGACATGCCAGAGGCAGAAAGTGAACTCGTTGCCGGCTATTTCACAGAGTACAGCGGCTTCAGATTCGCAGAATTCTTCCTTGGTGAATATATAGCAATGATAATTATGGCTTCAATGGCAACAATCTGTTTCCTCGGTGGCTGGACACTGCCATGGTATATAACACAGTATGTGCCTTTCATCAATTATGTCCCTGGTATCATATGGTTCCTCATGAAAGTTTATGCATTCTTCTTTTTCTATTACTGGATAAGGGCAACTCTGCCGAGGTACAGATACGACCAGGTTATGGCGATTGGATGGAAGATACTCATTCCGGTTGCATTGGCGAACATTTTGGTAACAGGTCTGGTGAAAATAATCATCACGACCCTGAATGGAGCGTAGAGTGACTGTCAGGGAGATTATAAAAAGGTTTACCTTCATAGAAATATTTCAGGGTATGGCCCTGACCTTAAGGAAAATGTTCTCACACGCGGTTACCATTCAGTATCCAAAGGAAAGAAGGCATATAGCCCCCGGGTACAGGGGACAGCATGCCCTTGCAAAGAATCAGGCGGGTCGGGCAAAATGTGTCGGCTGCGGTCTTTGTGCAACAATCTGCCCGTCACAATGCATACATATTTCAAGGGCCAAGGGGCAGGTGGACAAATACGAGATCGATATCCTGAGATGCATTTACTGCGGTTTCTGTGTTGAGGCATGTCCTTATGGCGCAATCGTCCTGACTGAGAACTATGAATATTCTGATTATAAGAAAGAAAATATATATATGAAAAAGGATAAGCTCTTGTCGAACTGGGATAAATACATGCCCGGCAAAAAGGGCGAGGAATATTTCAATAAATTCTGGCGGCCGATGTCTGAGGATTTCAGAACTCCTCCAGGGCAGGCTGTCTTTAAAGGGAAAAAAGAATGATTCCACAGTTATTTTTTATTTATTTTGCATTTGCGATAACAGGACTTTCCCTGCTTGTTGTAACGCGCAAGAACCCTGTACACAGCGTCCTATGGATGCTTCTGCTCTTTTTCCATATCGCAAGCCTGTATCTGTTCCTGAATGCTGAATTCATGGCTGCAATGCAGGTAATTGTGTACGCAGGCGGTATACTCGTATTGTTCCTTTTTGTTGTCCTGCTGCTGAATCTTCGTGAGGAATTGAGAATAGGCAAATATATCGGCGCCGGGCCAACAGGTTTTACATTTGCTCTTGCCCTCTTAGTGGTCGTCATCATGTCGCTCAGATCATTCGTTGCTGCACCGCCTGGCATCTATTCGATCGATTTAATTAAAAGCGAAACACATGCAAAGATATTAGGGAAATTGATGTATACGGAATTTCTCTATCCTTTTGAAATAACATCACTCATACTTCTTGTCGCGATTATCGGCGCTATAGTACTTGCAAAAAGGAGGCTGAAAACTTAATGGTCCCGTTAAGCTGGTATATGGTGCTCAGCATGATAGTTTTCGCAATCGGAGTTTTTGGTTTCCTTGCAAGGAGAAACATTATTATCATGTTTATGTCTATTGAACTGATGTTGAACGGAGTAAATATAAACCTGATAGCCCTCAGCCACTACCTTCAGGATATGAGGGGACAGATACTCGCTTTCTTTGTTATTGCGGTTGCAGCTGCTGAGGCAGCCATAGGACTTGCAATAGTTATAGCCCTGTTCAGAAATAAAGCCACAGCTCATGTGGATGAAATAAAAGAGATGCAGGGATAGGGAACAGTGAAAACTCAAAAGGTAAAAGTTATAAAGGATAAATAGGATGGAATTGCAATTTTA
>WSSedA1B2DRAFT_1000335_pt1 | contig 9830 bp, 7 predicted proteins | sample WetSurSiteA1Bulk_FD_9465 | JGI IMG/M metagenome (IMG submission 9465) | reverse complement strand
ATTCGAGAAAGCCAACCTATTAACCGATTTGTTGCAGGTGTTACGTAAACAGCACAAGGCTGGTCGTATCTTAACAGACCAGATTGTTCAATTTGGGAAAATGAAATCGCCAGCAAATGCGGATGAAAGTCAAAAACTAATAAAACTTCTTAGCGATTTCAATAGGATGTATCGCCCACACGAAGCACGGGAAGACACTGTCCTATTTCCTGCAATGCGGAAAATCGTTTCAGAAAACGAATATTTTGCATTGGGAGAAGATTTCGAAGACAAGGAACATGAACTTTTCGGCGAAGAGGGCTTCGATAAGATGGTCGAAAGAGTTGCTACTCTTGAGAAACAATTAGGAATTTATGATTTATCGATGTTTACCCCGATAATTTAATGGTGGTAAATTTTAGTACTATTTCTGTCATTTACTATCTCCATTACTCAGTGCAAAAGTGGTTGCAAATTTTTTTCTTGCCAGATGTGTAACCAGAGGTTTGTTTTCTGGTATACCAGCGATATCGCCATTTTCCTTATATATATGCGTTGAATTTGACATTTGATGGTATAGCGAGACATTTGCCTTTCTTTGAGTATAGTGGGTTGTCTTTATATTTGTCCAGTTTCTCCAGCGCTTCTGGTAGGAGAGGGACATGATAATCTTTCTTGGTCTTTTATTGGTGGTGATCGTGAAATTCTGGGTGTCCGCCTTTAGCATTGAAATTGATCGAGGGTTTTAAATTATGAACCCGACTTTCAGGTCGGGATCATAAGTGGAGCTGGCGGGAGTCGAACCCGCGTCCAAACATGGAGACCATATGCTTTCTACATGCTTAGTCCTGCTTAATTTTCGTGACGCCTCAGCTGCAGAACAACCTAAAATGTCCTTAGTCTCTGTTTGTTTCGCCGTCAGATCGAGACTCTCATCAGGCTAGCCCCGGATTGCGTGCGCCTCCGTGTCGGGTTGGATCAGGGCTTGACCGCCCGGGAGACGTCCCGTCCCAATACCTAGTATCAGGATAAAGCCTAAGTTACTTTGTTCGCTTAAGCAGCGAGAGCGTAATTAGATTCGCCAGTTATTGTTTTGTGACACTGTTTAAGTGACGCGCCACCACACACTGCATGCTTACATACCACCCCTCATGCTGTCAAAACCATGTCAGCCCCGTGATATACCACAAAAATACGAATTTTACCCCGCACTTGACTAAAATCATTCAAAAATCTTGCCATATTACGTATATTTGAGGAGTTACTCTATACGCGGATTATGGAAAATACTCTAAAAGTGGGAATTCTGCGTGAAACTAAAAATCCACCTGACAGACGCGTTCCCCTGACCCCCCCACAAATAGTGGCTCTCGAGGAATTATATCCTTTTGTTGAATTCTTCGTACAGCCAAGTGATTACAGGTGCTATTCAAACGATGAATATGAATATCTCGATATTCCACTTAAGGAGGACCTGCGCGACTGCGATATCCTGATGGGAGTTAAGGAGGTTGACAGGAGAACACTCATCCCGGGTAAAACATATATGTTCTTTGCACATGTGGCTAAAAAACAACCTCATAACCGTGATATGTTCAGGGAAATGACTGACAAGAATATAAGCCTGGTCGATTATGAGTATTTAACTACCGACAAGGGTGAAAGAGTGGTGGCATTCGGCAAATGGGCTGGTATTGTCGGTGCTTATAACGGGTTAAGGGCAAGGGGAATAAAGACCAATCGCTTTAAACTGAAACCTGCTTATCAATGTCGTGATATCGATGAAATGTGGGCTGGACTCCGTCTCATTGAACTGAAACCAGGGTTAAAGATCCTTGTTACCGGAACAGGACGCGTGGCAAGTGGCGCTATGGAAACCATGAATATATGCAACATAGTACAGGTCAGACCTGAAGATTTCCTGAACCGTGAATTTGATGTACCTGTCTTTTGTCAGATTGGTCCAGAATATTATACAAGGCATAAAAACAGACAACAATTCAGCTTCAGCCATTTTACCAGACATCCTTACGAATACGAATCATCATTCCTTCCTTTTACTAAAGTTACTGACATCCTGGTTACAGGCCATTACTGGGATCCACGTTCACCTGTTTTTTTCACCAAAGAAGATATGAAAAGAAGCGATTTCAGAATTTCAGTCATTGCCGATATAAGCTGTGATGTAAATGGCCCTATACCTTCAACCATAAGATCTACAACAATTTCAGATCCTTTCTACGGATATAATCCCATTCTGGAAATAGAAGAACCTGCTTTTGAAAGGCCAACAAACATTACAGTTATGTCTATTGACAATCTTCCCGGGGAGCTTCCCCGTGATGCTTCTCTCGATTTCGGGAAGCAGTTAATGAGAAATGCTTTGCACGATCTTTTTATAAACACCTCAAGTCCTATGATAGAACGGGCTACAATTTTAAAGAATGGGAAACTTACACCTGTATTTGCATACCTTGAAGATTATCTTAAATTTGATCCCTGAATTCTGAACTAATACTCATATCAGTATAACCCATTCTTTAACCTCTCTGCCATGCGAAAGACCCTTTTGCTTCTTATGGCCATTCTGCCATTGAATATATATTCACAACAGGACAATGCACCTGTTGCAGGAGTCAGTGATAAAAGGATTGAGATCTACGGACTTAAAAATGCCCGTGTTGTGGTCGATTACCAGGCAACACTTGAAAACGCTGATATCCTCGTTTCCAATGGAAGGATTGCAAAAATAGGACAGGGGCTGGCTTTTCCTAAAGGTACTGTTATTTATGATCTGAAGGGGAAAACAGTATATCCTTCATTTATTGACGTTTATGCAGGCAATTATGGAATTAAGACTCAAACAGGAGCTGCCGACGCTAATCCTTTTGCTGCTCTCATGAATATTCCTCAACAAGGTAGAATGCTTGCAGCAATGACAACTCCGGAGCCCAGGGTGGCAGATTACTGGAATGACGGCATAAATGCCTCATATAATGTATCAGAGGAATTCATACCTGATACTAAAACTGCTGGTGAACTCAGACAGGCAGGGTTTGGATCTGTAGTTACCTTTAAGTCAGACGGACTTGCGAGAGGTACTTCAGCTCTGGTCACAACAGCCGACGGAAAGACAAACAACCTGATAATTAAAAACCGGACTTCGGCAAATTACTCGTTTACCCGTGGCCAGTCATCAGATTTATACCCAATTGCACAATTTGGAATAATAGCTCTGTTACGACAACTGAATTATGATGCTCAATGGTATAAACAACTTCCGGACGGATATTTTTATGATGAGGGGCTGGAAGCATATATCACCGGGTTATCTCTTCCTCAAATCTTTGAAGTGACAAATAAAATAGAGGTCATGAGGGCTGATAAGCTCGGCAGGGAATTCAATATCAATTACATTATTAAGGGCACTGGTGATGAATACCAGGCTCTAAACGATATTAAGAAATGCGGCAACAGGCTTATTGTACCTGTAAAGTTTCCTGAAGCTCCTGATGTAAAAGATCCTTATGATGCAGAATCTGTTTCATACGCCAGACTCAAGCATTATGAAATGGCGCCAGCAAACCTCTCATTTCTTTCAAAGGCAGGTATTGTATTTGCGATAACCTCATCAGGTCTCGACCGGCGCACGGATTTTCTTACCAACATCAGGAAGGCTGTTAAATATGGTTTGCCGGAAAATGAGGCCTTGAAGGCGCTTACTTACACACCTGCAAATATGATCGGTGCTTCTGACCTTGTTGGTGCCATCAGGGAAAAAATGATTGCAAACTTCCTGGTCACCTCAGGAAATATTTTCAGCGACAACTGTATCATTTATGAAAACTGGGTCCAGGGTAAACCGTACAGGTTTATTGATTTGAGAAACAATGATTTGCGCGGGACTTATGATCTTAAGGTTGATACTGTAAACTACAAGCTCTTACTTTCCGGAACTTTTGACAAGCCTTCTGTGAAGCTTATGTATGACTCAACTGAAATCAAAGGAGCCACATTTACACAGGAAAAGGACCTGGTCACAATCTCTTTTGAAAGATCCAGGATAAAATACAGGCTATCAGGGTATACTGTTGATAAAAGCCTTCAGGGAAGAGGTCAGATCGACAATGGAAAATGGTTCAACTGGGAAGCAGTCTATTCAGGTCCCTCTTCTGAAAATAATGTCAGACCTCCAAGACCTTCAGATATTCCTGAAATAGGAAAGGTAATCTATCCGTTTACTGCCTACGGCAATAACGAACTTCCAAAACAGGAAGTTGTTCTTTTCAGGAATGCAACAGTATGGACAAATGAGAAGGAAGGCAAACTTTTAAATACAGATGTTCTTGTAAAGGACGGGAAGATCTCAAAAATAGGAAAGAACCTTCCAGCAGATGATGCCAGGATAATAGATGCTTCTGGCATGCATTTGACTCCGGGGATCATTGATGAACATTCTCACATTGCCATGGATGGAACAAATGAAGCAGGGCAGGCAATAACATCTGAAGTAAGGGTGGGAGATATAATCGATCCGGAAGATCCAAGCATTTACCGCCAGCTTTCAGGTGGAGTAACTGCGGCACATATTCTGCATGGTTCGGCAAATCCTATCGGTGGTCAATCGATACTTATCAAGCACCGGTGGGGACACTCTGCTGAGGAAATGAAAATTGAAAATCAGGCAGGGTTCCTGAAACACGCTCTTGGTGAGAATGTTAAGCGTAGCACTGGCAGATATCCAAATACCAGGATGGGTGTCGATCAGATAATAAGGGATGCTTATAACAGAGCAATAGATTACAATAATAAATGGAAGGCATGGAATGCAATGAAACCTGCTGACAGAGTGGGAAAAGTTCCTCCCCGCCGCGACCTTGAGCTTGATCCAATAGTGGATGTCCTTGAAAAAAGAAGCTTCATTGAATGTCACACATACGTACAGTCTGAAGGGACTATGATAATGAACCTGGCCAAAGATTATGGTGTAAAGGTAAATTCGCTCATCCATTTTAATGAGGGTTACAAAGTTGCAGATCAGATCAGGGAAAATGGTGATGGTGCTTCAGTATTTGCAGACTGGTGGGATTACAAATATGAAGTTTATGAAGGTATTACATATAATGCAGCGGTATTATTGAGTCAGGGTGTTCTGACATGCCTTCATTCCGATGATGCCGAAATGGGAAGAAGACTGAACCAGGAGGCAGCCAAGACCGTAAAATATGGCGGTGTGAGTGAAATTGATGCCCTTAAACTCGTAACTCTAAATCCGGCAAAATTGCTCCACCTCGACGACCGGATGGGCAGCATTAAGATCGGAAAGGATGCTGATCTTGTCCTATGGACCGATCATCCTCTTTCAGTTTATGCACGAGCTAGTAAAACAATGGTGGATGGTACGATTTATTTTGACGAAGAACTTGATGCAAAGATGAAGGAACAGATTGATACTGAAAGGTACAGGATCATTTCTAATATTCTCAAAGAATCAGCTCAGCCTGCACCTCTTAATATGACTAATTTCCCAAGACGATGAAAAAGAGATTAATATATGCAATAATTCTTATTTCAGCCTACCTGTCAGGAGCTGAAGCACAGAATCCGGTTGTAGCACCAGTCCAGGTGAAACAGGTTATTCTTTCCGGAGGGACAATTCATACAGGTACCGGTGATATAATTGAGAATGGGCTTGTTGCCTTTTCTTCCGGTAAGATACTTTATGTCGGAAAAGACGTTGATTTCAAAGGAGACAGAACAAACAGTGAGGTGATCGATGTAACTGGCAAACATGTTTACCCGGGACTGATATGCCCAAATACCAGCCTCGGACTTATAGAGATAAGCGGTGTCGACGTAACGGTTGATAACAGGGAGACTGGTGATCTTAATCCGAATGTCAGGTCGATAGTGGCTTACAACACTGATTCTCAGGTAATACCTGTTGTAAGGTCTAACGGGGTGCTTATTGCACAGGTTGTACCTCAAGGGACCCTTTTACCGGGAACATCAAGCATAGTTCAGCTTGATGCCTGGAACTTGAAGGATGCTATTTACAAAGCCGATGACGGAATAATTTTGGGATGGCCGCGTAAAGCTTCCACTGAAAGAAGGGGCGGATTAAATTTCCCGGGAGCTATGCCGGGCAGCGGGGAGAACAACTATGAAAAGAATGTTGAACAACTCGAAAAAATATTTACCGATGCAGTCGCTTACAGTCAGGTTGAAAAACCCGAAGATGCCAATCTCCGATTGGAGGCCCTGAAAGGACTCTTTGATGGTACAAGGAGGCTTTATATTAACGCCCCGGAGCCAAAGGGAATCATAGCGTCAATATCGTTCGCCAGGAGATACGGAGTGAAAAATATCATTCTGACAAATGCTGACGAATCAGCCTGGGCAGTTAAGGATTTCCTGAAGGAGAATAATATCCCTGTAATAATCGCTCATGTTCACTCCCTTCCGAAGTATGAGCATAGTGATACACGATTACCCTATAAACTTGCTGCAATGTTCAGCAACGAAGGAATACTTGTAGGACTGACTTATGCGAATCAATCTTATGCCTATAACCTACCTTTTGTCGCAGGACAGACAGTTGCCTATGGTATGACAAGAGAGGAGGCTTTAAAGACAGTGACTGCCAATACTGCAAAGATCCTTGGGATTGATTCTATTACCGGAACTCTTGAAAAAGGAAAAGATGCCAACATTGTCGTATCCTCAGGAGATATTCTCGACATGATGACCAATAATATTGAATATGCCTTCATTTCAGGGAGGAATATAAGCCTTGATAATAAGCACAAACAGCTCTACAGAAGATTTCAGGAAAAATATAAGACTGTAGGACTAAGTAAATAAAACTGATTTTATATTTTTACCGTTTATTTTCATCTGGATGAGAATCACTTTTCTTGGACCTGCATATCCCTTCAGAGGAGGACTGGCTACATTCACTGAAAGACTGGCACGTCAGTTTTCTACTGAATGCAAGGAAGTTGATATTCGTACTTTCACTTTGCAGTATCCCCGATTCCTGTTTCCTGGTAAAACACAATACACTGAAAGTCCTGCTCCTGAAGGAATTAAAATAATAAGGCAGCTTAATTCAATAAATCCGATCAACTGGATAAGGACGGGGTTGAAAATCAAAAAAGAAAAGACCGACATACTTTTAGTGAGATACTGGCTTCCTTTTATGGCCCCATGCCTTGGAACAGTTGCAAGAATAGTAAGATCAAATAAGTACACTGTAATAATATCTGTGGTTGATAATGTAATACCTCATGAAAAGCGATTAGGCGACAGATTGCTGACCAGGTTTTTTATGAAGAGTATTGATGGGGCAGTCGTTTTGTCCGATTCAGTCCAGAGAGATATCGAAGACTACAGGAAAGACATACCGGTATGTGTTACGCCTCACCCGATTTTTGATACTTACGGTAAAAAGCTGAGCAGGAGTGAAGCCCTGTCAGCTCTGAATCTTGATCAGAACAACTCATACCTTCTCTTCTTTGGATTTATAAGAGATTATAAGGGACTGGATATTCTTATCAAAGCTTTTTCTGACTCACGGTTACGCACGAAAAATCTGAAACTTATTGTTGCCGGGGAATTTTATGATAAAGACACTCCATATAAAGAACTTGTCAGGGAATCAGGTCTTGAAAAGGATATAATTTTTTATGATCGTTTCATAAAAGACTCTGAGGTCCGACTTTTTTTCAGCGCAGCTGACCTTGTGGTTCAGCCTTACAAGGCTGCTACTCAAAGTGGAGTCACCCAAATAGCTTACTTTTTTGACAAACCAATGCTTGTAACAGATGTCGGGGGATTGAAGGAAATCGTCCTGCACGAAAAATGCGGCTATGTGGTGCAACCTGATCCAAAAAATATTGCAGATGCAATAGTTGATTTTTTTGATAATCACAGGAACACTGCTTTTACCAAATGTGTCAGGAAAGAAAAAGAAAGGTTTTCATGGAATAAGATGACCGATGCTGTAACAGAGGTCTTTTACAAATGTCTTTTAAAGCAATTGATAAAAGCTTTGTAATTCTATTTTAATTGCACAAAATACGTCTTTATTACATTAACCCCGGGTCTTATTTCAGATTTACCTTTTCTTTGATAAGGTAATTGTTCCTTTCTGATGAATTCCGGTTTATGAGCTCCCCAAGGAACCCTGTCAGAAATAATACTGATCCTATTATCATTACCGTAAGTGCAATATAGAAGTACGGACTATCAGTCACAAGCGGTGCTCTTAAATTGTTATTTATAAATACCAGTTTCCTGATACCCAGGTAACCTGCCATAATGAATCCTATTAAAAACATAAGAGTTCCGAGGGAACCAAAAAGATGCATCGGGCTTTTCCCGAAACGGGTTATAAAACCAATTGTCAGAAGATCGAGATAACCTTTCATGAACCTGTCCAGGCCATACTTTGAATAACCATACTTGCGTGGGCTGTGTTCAACAATTTTCTCTCCTATTTTGATGAACCCTGCCTTTTTTGCCAGCATTGGTATATATCTATGCATCTCACCATAAATCTCAATCCCTTTTACAACTTCATTGCGATAAGCTTTAAGGCCGCAATTAAAGTCATGCAGTTTAATACCTGATGATAATCGTGCGGTTCCGTTGTAGATCCTGCTGGTAAATCTCTTAATAAAGGGATCATACCTCTTCTTTTTCCATCCTGAAACAAGGTCGTATCCATCCTCGTTTATCATCTTAACCAGGCCGGGGATCTCATCAGGACTATCCTGCAGATCTGAATCCATGGTAATAACAACATCTCCCACCGCTTCCAAGAAGCCCGAATGGAGGGCGGCAGCTTTGCCGTAATTCCTTCTGAATCTTAATCCCTTTATGAACTTATTTTTCTCTGAAAGAGAGGTAATAACTTTCCATGACGAGTCAAAACTACCGTCATCAATGAATATTATTTCATAATCCAGCTTGTTTCCGGTACAGATCTTGTCTATCCACCCAGCCAGTTCAATAATTGATTCTTCTTCATTGTAAACAGGGACAATAATAGAAAGATCCATAGGAGAATAGTTTTATTTAACTTCAGGTGCATCAATCAGAGGATTCCCTTCTTTCTTGACAAATATGGCTACAATGAGTGAAATAATTGTTCCAAAAAACACACCACCAACAATACCCATAATGGCTGTAATGATAGGTTTCTGGAATTTCTTCGCCATATTAAGCGCAGTGTCCATTGCTTCCTGCGGCATCCCTCTCTTGGCATATAATTCCTCAGTATAAGCCAGCTGTTTTGCTGTAAGTCCCGGATCAATGAAAGTATAAAGTATATATGTAAAGATGGAACCGATAATTGCAGAAAAAAGACAGATAATAACACCTGCAGCAACTGCTTGTCCGTAGGTTATATAACCACCTTGATAATTATCACGATATGACTTAATAAAGTAATAAAGAAGGAAAATAAGTAAAGCAAAATAAATATACCCCTGAACTTTATTAAAGGTAAGATCCATAAACCACATTACAAGAGTATAAACTATTCCTACCAGACCAATAATAAGTCCGCTGGTCAGATTTGCTTTCCAAATAGAGGCTTTTTGTTCCATAGTAATCAATTTAAGTGGTTAATAAAGATTAGATCAGTGAATAAACAAATATAATGCAAAAATGATAAAGCGGTGTTTCGTTAATCGGGAATAATAATTTTGCAGACAACTCAAAATTTTGTACTTTTGCGCGGGGTAAGTCTTATACGACCAGCTCCTGCTGAACTCCCCCAGGATCGGAAGGTAGCAAGGGTAGGCAGTTGTAGCGGTGCGATATAAGTAGCTTACCCTTTTTTT
>WSSedA1B2DRAFT_1000331_pt1 | contig 9862 bp, 8 predicted proteins | sample WetSurSiteA1Bulk_FD_9465 | JGI IMG/M metagenome (IMG submission 9465) | reverse complement strand
GGCAATAGGGCCGAGCGTATAGAAACAGCCCTGTGGGCTGTTTTAGCGAAGGAGCCAGACTGCCGCGTGGGCGTGTGTTACCCGACGCAAGCACCGGGCAGGGTCCCGGTACTTTAGCCAGAAAATTGTCACGGTGCAAGGAGGGTATGGCACGAGTTTTTGTAGTCCGGGTACAAGTTTTATTGAGCATTACGAGTGTCGCGGTACAAGGTTAATAAGTGGCCGGTAAATTGTCTCGGTGGCAGAATATTGATAAATGGGCACCGGTGCAGTGTCGCGGTAGTAGTTGTCCCGGAGCCAGAAATTTGTCACAGAAACCAATCCCAGTTGATGGAAAATAGTTGTCTTGGGTTAGTAATATTGCTTTTCCTTTTCCAATATTTTTTTTAGACTGTCTTTTTTTGCTTATATTTCATAAAAATGCAGAATAATGTTTTGCAGCAGTTTTACAAATTACATGTTTTGTAACTATTTTTTAATTAAGCTGTTTAATAAAAGTCTAATGAGTTACAGGTTGCAATATCGCAGTCTATTTAATAGTTAGACCGTTATAAGAAAGGAGTCAGCAAATGGGTATCTATGCGAACAAAGTAATTCCTTGGTTACTTGATGTCACTGAGCCAAAGGAAATGGCAGAACAACGACAATTAATCCTGCGTAATGTCCAGGGAGATATCCTTGAGATTGGAATAGGCACTGGAGCGAACCTTTCTTATTATCCAGAGAATATCGAGTCCTTAACGGCCGTAGAACCGTCCGATGCAATGCGTCCTCGGGCTAAACAAAGAGCTGATGCAGCAAGACGAACAATTGAATGGCACCGAGGATTCGGCGAACAATTACCTTTTGATGAAGGACGATTTGATACAGTTGTTATTTCAGACTTACTCTGCACAGTAAATGATGTCGATGCGGTGCTTAGAGAAGCTTACCGGGTATTAAAACCTGGTGGTCGATTGCATTTTTTGGAGCATGGACTAGCAAAGGAAGATAAAATCAGAAAATGGCAAATTAGGCTAAATGGGTTAAGTAAAGTTATTGCATGCGGATGCGAACTTACTCGCGATGTAGAAGAACATATTCGTAATTCGAACTTTTTTATAGATGAATTAGTAAATGTCTCACCGTTCTCCGGAATGAATGTACTGTATACACACATCCGAGGTATTGCCATTAAACCCGCCTAATCCCCGTTTGCATCAAACCTCGCTTCGAAAGTAGGGTATGCGCATGACTTGATAAGTATCGTTTGAGAATGTTCGTGTTCCTGATAATGCTTCATGGCCTGAAAGTGTCTCGTTACGTTAAAACTGCCCAATTTGAGAATCCTGGTAAATGGACCGAGGCTGTCTCGTCATAAGAAATTTGTCAAGGTTACTATCCCGGCAAATAGGCAGGATTTATCATGATATCTGAGCCTAGCTTTTGAGTTATGGTTAGTTCGTTAAGAGTTGTCTATCTGTAACGTGGTCAACGAATTAACCATAACTTGTTTTTAGAAGTATTAAAATTAATGATTTACCCTCAATCTGAGCAGATAGCAGTATGTTTTACTGCTGAATACCTTTTCTCTACATTGACCTAATTTTTTACATTCTATTCATTGTATCACTTAAAACCTACTTTTTGTCGCGGTTCGTTCTACTCCCTTAACATTTGTTGTAAGACAGTAAATACAATCTTGAATTGATCATCATATTTCTGCTCCAGTTTCTCAATTTTCTCGTAAAGATCTTTATGACCCTGAATTAATTGTCTCAACTTTAAGAATGTCCTCAAAATTCTATATTGACTTGAACAGCTGTTTCACTAAGAGGTACACTTGATAACGTGACTACACCCTGTTCTGTTAAAGCTATAGGAAGATACCTTGAGCCACCCCAACTTGAAGTCACAAATTGTATCCTCAAGATACTAAACTCTTGATTGTTAAGTTCAAACATAAAATCATCCGGAAACCTCGACAAATTCCCACTGACTCCTTGCTTTAATATCCTTGTTTCTACATTATTAAGTCTTGCAATATCAGCATCAAGCATTACCTTCTCTCCGCGGTTGACGTATATTAGACTTGCTATATCACTTTCTCTTAAAACAGGTAACTTATTCATATTCAAATGGAATCACAATTTGTGATACCTTGGTTAACTTTTTATTTGAACCACCAACCAGTTTTACCAGCCGAAGCTTTCTTTGACACCCGAAGCTTTAATGCAGAATGTTACGAAGGAGAGCCTTGCGCCTTGCGCCCTTTACCCTCTGCCTTTGTAAGCACAGCCCCGTCAGTCACAAAAGAATTTATCATAAGGGCATTAATATACAGAGTGGTGTAATACAGACTGACTGCCTTTCATAATTTATATTAAAGTTAATTGACTATCGGGAATAAATAATAATACCTGTGAATATTTTTCTACTTTGCATGTATTCATTCCCTCTGCCCCACTCTCTGGTAGCAAACTAACCTCTATACACACATTTCCTTTGCTGCATAATCAGGTTATTGGATTGGTACTTTATTTACACACCCATCCTGGCCCCCGCCAAAGCTGGGCAGGCGGTCCCCCAGGGAGGAGGGAACAAAACCTTTCCCCCTTGGGGGAAAATGAAAGGGGGTAAAAAAACCTTATTATGTAGAATAAATTTGTTACCAAAATACTGAAGTATAACACTGCCGGGCAGGCAGGTTTGTTATGACATAAGCCCTGTAAGGGGCTTAAAATGGAAGTCATGAATATGATTTAATGAAGCTGTCTCAAAAGAGATAATTCATTAACCGCAAAGCTCGCGAAGACTTTCCGTAAAGATCGCAAAGACCTGAAATTAAATGATTTAGCTTTGCGTGCTTTGCGAATCCTTTGAGTACTTTGCGGTTAAAAAGGATTTTTGAGACAGCCTCCTTGTTAAATCCTTCCAGGATTTATGATCACTTTACTTGTCCCCGAATCATTAATTGTAATTGGGATTTATGAGATCTCATAGAACAAACAGTAATAAAATACTTATTGTAATACAATAAGTAATACATGCAACACAATAAATAATTTCCCTAAAACAATATGTATCTTGCTTATAATTAACAAATAATACTTAAAATGCAAGATGTGTATAAAGGATAGCTTGCAAGCAAAAGAAGGGGGTGAGATTATTACTCAAAAACAAACGTCCCGAAACTGTTATACTCATGAAAGGACCTGCTGGTTTTCTGCCAGGCAAAATGAGCCGCAACTTTATCATAATCAATACGATACATATTTACCCTCCATTTTGTACCTGATTTAGGTGGAACCTGAGGCAAAGGTTCAAGCAGTTTATAAGGAATATAGAACTCTGCTATCCATGCTGATACTTTACCACCACTTTTCTTTGTTCCCCCGACTGCGCTTGTTGCATGGATTACCTTCCTGTCTCCGTCATATTTCCAGGGCAGCCAGCCTAAAAACTTCCCTTTGTAATTCGGAACCATTATAGGCAATTCAAAATTCATTGGTGAGATCTCATATTCAAAGTACACAGGAAAATCCTCAGATGTCCATAAAAACAACTCAACCACATCTTCTTCCCACAAATTAAGATTATCGGCCTTCATTGTGGTGGTAAGCTTTTCATCCTGACAGTAATAAAGAAAATAGATTCCGGTTGGTGAGTACATGACTTTAACTTTAGTCTCATATCCAATGGTATCCTTATCCTGCTGGACCAGAGTTATCCACTCTGTCCTTTTCCATAAATCAGAGCTCCCGTCGCCGGTGATCTTAAAATCCTGGCATTTTCTGACAGTAACTGACCCTGAACCCGACCCTGTTTCCAGATCGGCCAGAATTGACTCCCGTGAACCTCCCTGAGGTATGCTTTTCTGACCTGACAATGAAGCAAATATCAGCAAAGACAAAATCAGAATATTCAGTTTTTTCATATTTGATCGATAATTGTTAAAGTTAATTGGTTATTGGTTATTGGTTTGCAGCCCTATGCCATGAGCTATTAGCCCTGTGTTCTGTGCCATCTGAACCCACCCCTACCCCTGCACCACAAATCTCCCCCTCAGTCCGGCTTCTTCGCTAAATCCCGCCACCGGCGGGATTCTTTACGCTCGGCCCCCCGGGAGGGGATCAAAGAAAATCTCCTATCACCTGCACCCAGCATCATGCTCCCTGCTCCTTGCAACTCTAATTTCAGACTATTTCTGTCAGTCTGACCGGCCGGTTTTCCAGATATGATTTTTTTGCAGCCAATGCAATGGCCACCGACATCAGTCCGTCTGTACCTGAAACAGGAAGCTCTTTATTATTTACAACCGCATCACAAAAGATCTTCATTTCATTTGCATACGCTTCTAGGTATCTGTCCATAAAGAAGTTAAGCGGCAGAGAGCCATGAACACCATCGCTTGAAAAATAGCGGTGGTTCTCAGGAAAATTGTTATCAGCATATGCCATGCCTTTAGATCCGAATATTTCAACCCTTTGATCATATCCATACACAGCTTTCCGGCTATTATCGATAACCCCTATTGCCCCGTTGACAAATGAAAGTGTAATAACCGCAGTATCTATGTCACCTGCCTTGCCGATCTCAGGATCAACCAGAACCGCTGTCCTGGCATATACTTCTGTCACCTCGCTCCCGGTAATATATCTTGCCATGTCAAAGTCGTGTATTGTCATATCCAGGAACATGCCGCCCGATGAAGCGCTGTACTTTGCTGGAGGAGGAGCAGGATCGCGCGAAGTGATCTTAAGAATGTGAGGATCCCCTATTTTCCCCTCAACAACCAATTGCTTTATTTTAAGAAAATTAGGATCAAATCGGCGATTGAACCCAACCATAAGCTTGACCCCTGCCTCCTCTACTGCTTTAATAGCCCCTTTAATAATATCCAGCGAAAGATCAACAGGCTTTTCACAAAAAATATGCTTTCCTGCCTTTGCAGCATCCACAATATAAGCTGCATGAGTATCTGTAGGAGAGCAGATTGCAACAGCCTCAACTTCCGGATGATTCAATACGTCCTTATAGCTGCTGTAGACAGAAGTTATTCCGAATGCCGATGCCACTTCATTAGCACTTTTCAGATCAGTATCAGCAATAGCTACCACTTCAGCCTGCGGAACACTCTGAACAAGGGTTGCAATATGGACCTTCCCTATCCTGCCGGTACCAATTACTCCAATTTTTAGTTTTTTCATATTTCCGATATTTTAAGATTTTTTTATTACAATTATTGCAGGTTTCCAGATAACCAGGAACAAGTAACCAGTAACCAGCAACTTTATTTATTATAATCCAAGAGATTTTATGAATTCACGATTTCGCTGTGCACATACTTTCGGATTTCCCATTCCCGGAAGAACATCCTGTTCAACCACTATCCATCCTGAATATTTCTGAGCGTGAAGCTCTTTTACTATTGCCCCGAAATCGACTGATCCCTTTCCAAGTTCACAAAAAACTCCGTTTGCCACCGATTTAAAATAGTCCCATCCTTCTTCCCTCGATTTTTTGGCTACTTCCGGATGACAATCCTTGAAATGGATATGCCATATCCGGTCTTTGTGCTTTCTCAATGCCTGCAGCGGATCGCCCCCTCCAAACATATAGTGACCCATATCAAGAACAAGCCCCACAAGCGATGGATCAGTCAGCGAAAGAAGCTTATCAATTTCGTCAGGGGTTTCCACATACCCTGCACAATGATGATGAAATACTGTCCGTAAACCAGTTCTGGACCTGACTTCACCTGCAACGTAATCAGCCCCTTCGGCAAAGATTTTCCATTCATTTTCGGTCAGACCCATTGAGGGAGTCACTCTTCCGGCATTAAGTGTCCGCTCCTTTACACTTCCATTTTCATCAGCAAGAACAATAAAGGCATCGGGGAATCCAGCGTCTGCCATAAGTTTTGCTGTTTTTACAGCATTCTCGGCTCCGGCAGCATGTTTGGTCTGGTCTTTAAGAAATACAGGAACAAAAGCTCCAACCATCGACAGGGAACGTTTGTCTAATTCTTTTTTAAGCTCTGAAGGTACAACAGGCATAAAGCCCCAGTCGCCCAGTTCGGTACCCTGATAACCAGTTTCCCGGATCTCATTCAGAACCTGCTCAGAGCCTGCAGCTTTTCCTTCAAGTTCAAATTCAAGGACACCCCAGGAACATGGGGCATTAGCAATTTTTATCATATTAATTCAGTATTAAGAAACATAAATATCAGGTTTAATTAAAACTTCCTTGTCCATTCATCGTGCCAGCGCTCGATAACCACTTTTGTCTGAGTATAAAACTCGACGGCATGGAAAGACTGTCCGTGCAAATCTCCAAAGAAACTCTCTTTCCATCCGCTGAAAGGGAAAAATGCCATAGGAGCTGCAATGCCTATGTTAATCCCGATATTTCCTGCAAGGGCATCATGCCTGAATTTCCTGGCTGCTGACCCGCTTGAAGTGAAGATGCTTGCAGCATTTCCATAACGGCTCTGATTTGTCAGCTTAATTGCATCTTCCAGTGTATCAACATTGTTCAGTATAATAACCGGTCCGAATATTTCAGTGTTGTAGGTTTCACTTTTAACATCAACATCCCCGAATATTGTAGGACCAACAAAATATCCTCCTTCACCTCCCGGAACATTAATATTTCGTCCGTCAAGCAACAACTTTGCCCCATCTTCAACACCCTTTTGTATCAGTTTATGAATCCGTTCTTTGCTCTCCCTTGTAATTACCGGTCCTATCTCAACACCTGGAGTTAGTCCGTTTCCTACTTTTTTTGCTTTCGAGGCCTCGATTAGTTTATCAGTAAATATCTCACCGGCGTTTCCTACTGTCAGTACAATTGCAGCAGCAAGACATCTTTGCCCGGCACATCCGTATGCGCTGTCAGTAATAATCTTAACAGTTGTGTCCAAATCAGCATCAGGCATTACGACAACCGGATTTTTCGCACCGCCCATCGCCTGGACCCGCTTTCCATTGGCCGTTCCTGTCTGATAAATATATTTTGCAACAGATGTTGAGCCAACAAAGCTTATTGCTCTGATATATTGATTTTCAAGAATCGCATCTACGGTCGCTTTTCCGCCATGCACCATATTTAATACTCCCTTGGGTAAATCTATTTCTTCAAATAGTTCAAATATCCGGGTCATGGAAAGAGGCACTTTCCCCGATGGTTTAACAATATATGTATTCCCGCATGCAAGGGCATAAGGCATAAACCAGAATGCTATCATTACCGGGAAGTTGAAGGGGGAAATACTTGCCCCTACTCCTAAAGGCTGACGTATATAGAACTCATCGATACCTGTAGCAATATCTTCCGAAAAATCACTTTGAAGAAGTTTTGGTATTCCACAGGCTACCTCAATGTTTTCAATAGCCCGGACTATCTCGGCTTTTGATTCTGCAAAAGTCTTCCCGCATTCAGTGGTACATATCTCAGCTAACTCATCTGAATTTGCTTCCAGTATCCATTTCATCCTGAAGAGATACTGCACACGTTGTGATGCCGGAGTGTTACGCCATGGCCAGAAGGCCTGGTTAGCACACTCAGCAGCTTCATCAATATCTTCTTTCGATCCCGACGGAACCCTGGCAATTGATTTTCCGGTAGCAGGATTAATCACATCTCTTAACCCCGGATCTTTACTTTCGCACCAGTCTCCGTTGATATAGTTCTTGAGAGTCTTTGTCATATAGTTTTAAGTTTTAAATTTTTTCACAAGAAGTACCGTTGCTTCTTTTTACTCTCTTTATAACTTTTATAAGCTTTTTTTACGGATTCAATTTCAGCAACTTCCGAAACAGGCACCTCCCACCAGGCATAGCCCTCAACACCTTTAACGAGGTCAGTTTCAATTGTTATCACAGTTGTAATAGTCTGCTTTTTGGCATCTTTCAAAGCTTTTTTCAGTGATGGAATATCAAATGCTTCAATTACATGAGCTCCCAGACTGCCAGCATTTTGTGTAAAATTTACAGGAAGAGTATTCCCGTTCAGCAAGCCGGTTTTATTATCACGGTACCGGTATTTCGTTCCGAAGCGCTGCGATCCAATCGATTGCGACAATGTTCCGATACTTCCGAATCCATTGTTATTAAGCAGAATAATTATGACCTTAATTCCCTCCTGGATGGCTGTCACAATCTCATTATTCATCATCAGATAATTTCCGTCGCCAACCATGACATAGATCTCACGGTCAGGACAGGCCATTTTTGCCCCTATCCCTGCTGCACATTCATATCCCATGGTTGAATAACCATATTCAAGATGGAAACCCTTGGTATCGGAAGTGCGCCAGAGTTTATGAAGGTCACCCGGTAAACTTCCTGCAGCGCAAAGAACAACGTCACGCGGACCAGCACATTCATTGACAGCTCCCACAACCTCCGCCTGGGAAACAGGAAGTGATCCTGAAACTTTGAATATCTCGGTTACCTGTTCATCCCAGGCTTTGTTCGCATTTAAAGCATTTTTAGCGTAACTATTTGATACCCTGTAATCGCCAAGCAATTCAGAAAGTTCTTCAAGACAAACCCTGGCATCGCCAGTTACAGGTAACGCAGAATGCTTAAAGGAATCAAATTCAGCAACATTGATATTAATGAACTTCACTTCCGGGTTCTGAAATGCTGTTTTTGATGCTGTGGTAAAATCGCTGTAACGGGTTCCTATCCCTATTATCAGATCAGCTTCGGAAGTAAATTTATAAGCTCCCGGAGTTCCCGTTGCACCAACACCCCCAAGGTTCGAAGGATGATTAAACGGAAGTGATCCCTTTCCTGCAAAAGTCTCTGTTACAGGTATGCCTGTCTGTTCAACAACTTTTCTCAATATTTCAGCAGCCTCGCTGTAAATCACACCTCCGCCTGCAATTATTACAGGTTTCTTTGATTTTTTTATTAGTTTGACAGCTTCTTTTAAAGTGCTGGAATCAGGTCTGGGCCTTGCTATTTTCCATATCCTTTTGCGGAATAATTCGTCGGGAAAATCAAACGCTTCAGCCTGAACATCCTGAGGCAAAGCCAATGTTACTGCACCTGTTTCGGAAGGTGACGTAAGAACCCTCATCACCTCAGGCAGTGAGGTTATCAATTGTTCAGGCCTGCTGATCCTGTCCCAGTACTTTGATACGGGTTTAAAGCAATCGTTTACCGATACATCCTGTGAAAATGGTGATTCCAGCTGCTGCAGGACCGGGGCTACATTACGGCGTACAAAAATATCTCCCGGCATAATCAATACAGGCAATCTGTTAATGGTTGCACAGGCTGCACCTGTTATCATATTTGTTGCACCGGGTCCGATCGATGATATACAGGCAAAAGTGCCCATGCGGTTCTTCATTTTCGCATAGGCTGTTGCGATATGCACCGATGCCTGTTCATTTCGTGTCATAATGTAGGGGAAATCAAGATTTTCCATCAAACCCTCTCCCACTCCGGCAACAATTCCGTGACCAAATATTCCAAGACATCCGGCAAAAAAAGGATTTTCATGACCATCACGTTCAACATACTGGTTTTTCAGAAACCTTACTATAGCCTGTCCGACAGTTAATCTCTTAGTTTCCATAAAGATACCTTTCTTAAAATATTTTATATAACTATCGGCGATCATAAATTAGAAATTTCAGATCGCTTGAAAGTCAATTTATTTACCCCATCCCCAAGGGGAGTAAATTGATTTTCTTCGCTCCCCATGGGGCCGGGGTAAACGAAGAAAATCAATTGGTTTTTAATCTGGTTTCCTGATAATCATTATATCTTATTCACAATTCATTTCAATGGTCACAACCGGTAATCTGGGATCCATTCCTTTCCATGTCCCGTAAATCCATTCGTGATCAGGATCATCAGTGCTT
>WSSedA1B2DRAFT_1000329_pt1 | contig 9878 bp, 10 predicted proteins | sample WetSurSiteA1Bulk_FD_9465 | JGI IMG/M metagenome (IMG submission 9465) | reverse complement strand
TAAGATAAAGTTTTTATTCAACGATTACCTTATAAAATCTCCTCTTGCCTACTCTGATAATATGCTCGCCAAGTTGCAGACTGGTATCCGGATCAGTGACTGTCGCGTCATTTACCCTCACCCCACCCTGCTTTATCAGCCTGATTGCTTCACTGGTACTCTTCGCAAGACCGGTGTCTTTCATTACCTGGGGCAGCCAATTATTCGCTTTCGGTGAAACCGCGAGATCGGGTATAACACTATGTTTATGAACAGCGTTTTCGGTTGTAAGAGTGATTGTCTTAGATGGGATATCATCCGGGAGATCTTTTTTCTGAATAAGATGATTGAACTCCTCTCTCGCCCTGATAGCCGCATCCTTGCCCCAGTAACGCTCAACGATCTCAAGTGCAAGGTTTTCCTTGGCATTCAGGTCATTAAAAGAGCCATCCAGTATCTGCTTTTTCAGGAACTCAAGCTCTTCCAGGGATATATGACTCAACAATTCATAATAACGGATTATTAATTCAGTAGGTATCCTCATGATCTTGGGGAATATACCGGTTGCTTCACCAGTCGTGCTTTCTATCTCAAAGGCAGGTTCGTTGATCCCGATATAGTTTCCGAGACTTTTGCTCATTTTTTTTACACCGTCGAGACCTTCGAGCAATGGCATGAGCACAATACTCTGTGGTTCCTGCCCGTATTCCTTCTGGAGTTCCCTGCCGACAATAAGATTGAATTTCTGGTCTGTGCCGCCAAGCTCCGCATCAGCACGAAGTGCGACAGAATCATATCCCTGTATTAATGGATACATGAACTCATGAATAGCAATGGGGCTCTGATTGACCCATCGCTGCTTGAAATCCTCTCTTTCAAACATCCTCGCAACCGTATATCTGCTCGCAAGCATTATCATGTCTTCTGCCTTCATAGCACTCATCCATTCCGAATTGAAGACAACCTTAGTCCTTTTCGCATCGAGGATTTTGTATATCTGCTCTCTGTAGGTTTTTGCATTTTCAAGAACCGCCTCTTTCGTAAGAGGTTTTCTCATCTCGCTCTTTCCGCTTGGATCGCCGATCATGCCCGTAAAGTCGCCTATGAGGAAGATAATCTCATGACCGATTTCCTGGAACTGCCGCATCTTTTCAAGCAATACTGTATGGCCTAAATGGATATCAGGTGCAGTTGGGTCAAACCCTGCCTTAATTCTCAGGGGCCTGTTTTCTGAATACGATTTCTCAAGTTTCCCGATGAGTTCACTCTCAACAATTACCTCGACGGTACCCCTCTTTATTATTTCAAGTTGTTTGTCAGGCTTAAGCATAGGATGTATAATAAACCTAAAAAAAGACTTACGTCAATTGCAGCTATTTTTTAATGAACATTTTCATTGAAAATTGATAACTGTTATTATATTTTATAAAATATTAATTTTTATATGCAGTTATGGGGAGGAAAGAGATGAAGCGTTATATTGGATTAATCGGCTTTTTGTTGCTATTAATTAATTGTGCTCCGTTCAGCGTAAGCTATGACTTCGATACAGAAGCTAATTTTGCCAATCTCAGAACATATGACTGGTTGCCAATACCTGAGAAAGCACAGGGAATAGCGAAGACAAACGAATTGACCACTAAGCATATCAAACTTGCCGTGAGCAGGGAATTGAAATCAAAGGGGTTGGAACAGAGATCTGAAAACCCTGATATGCTGATTGCCCTGCACGGAGGAAAAGAAAAGAAAGTGGATGTGCAGGAATGGGGATATGCGTACGGGGACCGTGATAACCAGTATTGGGGTTACCATCCAGGGCCATGGGCTCCTGATGCTGCTGGGAGAGATCATTTCGAATACAGGCGCGGTATAGACACATATGAATATGAAGTTGGAACGCTCATTGTAGATTTTATTGACGCTAAAACAAAATCATTGATCTGGAGGGGCACGGCAACCGGTATAGTAGACCCTGACATAGGATCGGAGAAAATCAACGAGATTGTTAAGAAATTACTCGAAAATTTTCCACCTCTGAAAAAGAAATGATTTCAGCCTGCAATCGAAAATATCAATGATAGTCCATTTTGAAATACCCGCGGATGATATTGAAAGGGCAAAATTGTTTTACATAAACCTTTTTGGCTGGGAAATCAACGCGGTACATGGCAGATCTGATTATCTGCTTATTCGCAGTACGGACAAAACTTCATTGAGTGGAAGCCTTCTGAAACGATTTAATCCAAAACAGACAACCACACTATATTTTGACGTCTCCTCAGTTGATGAATATTCCGCAAAAGTCAGAGACCTGGGAGGTAGGATTGTAGTGGCAAAAAAATCTGTACCGGAAACAGGTTATTTCGCAATATGTCTTGATACGGAAAACAACACCTTTGGTATCTGGGAAGAAAACCCGGATGCAATATAAAGCATAATGTTTTGATTAAGAAGCAGAAAAAGCATTTCTATATATTATGTTTATTACTGTCAAATCTGCATAAACCGCATAAGACTACATTCACTATATAGGTAGGACTATATAGGTAGGATTGATTTCTTCACAATAAGTGGTAGAATTATCTGAACTGATTGTACAGAGGAAATGAAAAAATGAAACCTTTATTTTTTGCCCTCATACTTTTAATAGCCGTTCCCGTTTATGCCGAAGTCACTGTTACCTTTAAAAATGGTGATACAATGACATGGGGTGGTTACTATGAACAAGGCGATGACTACTGTACTATAGATGGTAAACTCTGCTACAACAAAAAGGATATTGCTTCTATTAAGGAAGAATCTTACTTAGAAAATGGTACAATTTTTAACCCGAAAGCCTTTCAAAAAACCTTAGCAGACAGATTAACCCAAGAAGCTATAGATCAATGTAAGAAGATGATTATGAGTCGTTCCAGAACTGATGGTGATAGAGATTATTCTCAATTTCCAGTAAGTGTAAAACTTACCAATGGAATGTCTACAGATGGTTATGAAAGATATGGTTATTTTTCAGGATGGTTCAGGGTTGAATTTACAACAGTGTGGATCCCAGAATCAGAAACTACTCCAAGAGCTGTACTCTGTAGAGCGAGACCAGAGAATGGAATATGGTACATAGAGATTCAGTAATTTACTTGAACTCGATGGTTACTCTACCATCTTTATGAGACATTTTTATCTCGGAATGCTTTGTCAACAGCTTGTTACTCTTCGGATGCAGTTGCAAAACTGAATGTCACGTTTTGGTCACAATCAGATGGTTATGAGAAGACAGAAATAGCTGTAAGGCCTTGATTTAATTGGTAGTCCCAACGGGATTCGAACCCGTGTTACGGCCTTGAGAGGGCCACGTCCTAGGCCTCTAGACGATGGGACCAATGGCTGGGGAGAGAGGATTCGAACCCCTGTAAGCAGATCCAGAGCCTGCCGTCCTGCCGCTGGACGACTCCCCAAAATACAACTTTCAAAGGAATTTATTATACCATATCAATAAGCAAACCTTCACTCGGTCATTACTTCATCAGACAGTTCATCTGTATCATCGTGGGTAATTGGGAAATGCCTTGCAAGCAGTTCTCCCGATTCTTTGATAGCATCGCATAATGCATCACAGGCTTTTCCGTCTCTTATCCCCTGAGAGACACTCTTTGCAAATTTGTTCAATGTCTCCTGATCAATCTTTTCATAAATACCTTTATCCGCAAGAATCCATACCTTTCTTTCAAGCAAGGACAGGAAGAATAAAACCCCTGTATTCTTTTTTGTTTTATACAACCCTTTTTCATAGAATGCCCTCACTGCCCTTTGCATGACTGTAGTCTCTTTTCTCTTTACTCCCATGAATGCAGTTTTAAGTACCGGAATTTTTTCAAACAAATATTTTGACGGGAAAAAAAGTATGAAACTCAATGAGATGTATGCCCAGACTGATGAATGAAAATTCAAAGTTGTCATAACGAGCGACAAAAGGCTGGCTAAGAATATCCCGCCGAGTATCTCAGCCTCAATGTAATGATCACTACTGTCAACCACCATGACGGCAACTTCCCCGATTGTATGCGATTCAACTTCATGGATGGTTTTTGTTATCCTTTCCAGTTCTTCTTTTTTAAAAAACTTTTCTGCCTTTACCTTCTGTTTCATTACCAGCCTCCTGAAGCTCCACCACCGCCAAAACCACCGCCTCCGCCGCTGAAACCTCCACCAAAGTCACCGCCTCCTGATCCGCCAAAACCACCACCATACCAGATCCCTCCACCTCTATGACTTCCTCCTGAAGAGAAGATAACAGGAAGAAAGATCCCTGCTCCCAATCCTAAAACAGCGAAAATGAGTAATGTAACAAGCCCAACGGGTAATCCCGCGAGATACATGAAAAGCGGTAATCCTACGGCACCTCCAATACCTCCGAGGATGCGCGAGAAACTTCCGAGAAACAGCAGTATAAACCCGCCAAAGATCAGGAACGTAAAAATCTGTGAGGACCTCTCATGCTTTTGGGTACCGTGATTATCGTCGACCTTGAATTCTCCACGTGTTGCATCAATCAACGCGGAAACTCCTGCAACAAAGCCCCCGTCGAAATCACCCCTTTTAAATCGCGACTTGACAACAAGGTCAATCACCCTTCCTGTCATCAGATCGGTCAGCTTTCCTTCAAGGCCACGTCCAACTTCTATCCTTATTTTTCTCTCCTGGTTCGCAACGATGAAGATAACTCCGTTATCCTTGCCCTTCTGTCCGATCTTCCATGATTCAGCGACCTTAATGCTGAATTCCTCCAAGACCTCACCTTCAAGGGAAGGTATTGTGAGGATAACGATCTGAGTTGAATCTGATTGTTCAAACGCCTTTAACTCATTTTCGAGTTGAGCTTTTGCTGAAGGAGATATCATATTGGCATAATCATTGACATACCCCTGGAGCTTCGGTACATCAAGAGCCTGAGCGGAAAGAGGAAAAAATAAGATAGTAAAAAAAAGAATATGAAATATTCTTTTTATTAAAAAAGAGACAGGGGATGATATTTGTGCGGATTTAAATTCTGTTCCAAGTCTTATCGGAACAAAATTTGCCTCGGAGTCACGACGTATGTCGGGACGAGAATGAGCAAAAATATTATATCCTGTCTGTTTCAACAATTTAGAACTTTATCTGCGGCGCCTTTTCACTTCCTGATTCAGCCTTAAATGCTTCCTTGAGCTTCAGATGCAGTAGAAGTGAATTTGTAATACTGTTGGGAAATATCCTGATCGAGGTATTGTATATTTCGACAGCTTTGTTATACCGTACTCTGGCAACGTTAATCCTGTTCTCTGTACCCTCAAGCTGATGCTGCAGATCCTGAAAGTTCTGGTTCGCTTTCAGATCAGGATATTTTTCTACAACAACCATAAGCCTTGACAGTGCACTACTCATAGCAGACTGTGCTTCCTGAAATTGCGTGAATGCTTTGGGATCATCTGTTATATTCTTTGACATCTGTATGGTCCCAACCTTTGCTCTTGCTTCCGTTACTGCCGTAAGAGTTTCTTTCTCGTGTTTCGCATATCCCTTTACAACCTCTACCAGATTCGGGATAAGATCGGATCGCCTCTGATATGTTGCCTCAACATCACCCCATGCTGCTTTTACAGCTTCGTCATTTGCCTGCATTGTGTTATAGCCGCATCCGGAGATGCTCAATATCATGAAAGCAAAAAGCAGATACATCAGTTTTTTCATCAGAACCTCCTTATAGTAATTAATAAGCAATTTTTATTTTGACATATATCCGGGACATCCCTCAAATCCTCTGCACCCTGCTTTTCTCAATCGGCATGACGCATTTGTGCATATATTTATATCTTTTTCAAGGGAAATTTTCCAGCCGAATTTCTCTGCGGAGTTTCGTTGATTCTTTTTCACTCCTTTCTTAGTTTTAATATAAATGCTATCTTCCTTTTTTTAATTGCTGATATAAAATTGTATCATTAACGTGCATGAGATATAAAGATTTTTCGTGGTATTACATGTAGTGGTAACATGTAGTGATATTGTTGACTTTAAAGGCTAAAAGCAGTATGATTTAGTTAATGTTTGAGAAATTTACAGAGCGTGGAAGAAAGGTAATCATCTATGCAAAGGAAGAGGCTGAAAAGCGCCAGAACGATTACCTTGGCACTGAACACCTCTTACTTGCTGTCTTAAAAGAAGATGACGGTTTACCGATAGCGATAATGAAACGCATGGGTATTACTTCGGATGAGGTACGTCTGGAGATCGAGAGGAATCTTCCCCAGGGATCAAACATAATGACCTTCGGTGATATACCTTTTACACCCAGGGCTAAAAAAGTCCTTGAACTCGCTGTTGAAGAGGCACGGCTCCTCGGCCACAATTATATTGGAAGTGAACATATCTTTCTCGGCCTCGTTAGGGAGGAAGAAGGCATAGGAGGCAAGATACTAAGGAGTTTTGGCGCCAACCTTTTAGGAGCACGGCAGCTCACTATTAATTTTTCAATACGCGCACATACTAACGTTAAAGATAAAAAAAGTACAACGCCGGCACTAGATGAGTTTGGCAGAGACCTTACGCTGCTGGCAAAAGAAGGGAAACTCGATCCTGTCATAAGCAGAGAAGATGAGATAGAGCGTCTCATCCAGATACTGGGCAGAAGGATTAAGAACAACCCGGTTATTATTGGAGAGCCTGGTGTCGGAAAGACAGCTATAGTTGAAGGTCTTTCCCAGAAAATTATTTCCGGTAATGTCCCTGACAGTCTTTTGGGGAAACGCATTGTATCCCTTGATCTCGGCGCCCTCATCGCAGGCACAAAATACAGAGGTCAGTTCGAGGAGAGGCTCAAGATTGTTATGAAGGAGATTGTTCAGTCTGACAATGTCATGCTCTTCATTGATGAACTGCATACACTTATAGGAGCCGGTGCTGCAGAAGGTTCTGTGGATGCATCGAGCATGCTCAAACCAGCCCTCTCACGCGGCGAAATACAATGTATCGGAGCAACAACACCTGATGAGTACAGGAAACACATAGAAAAGGATGGTGCGCTTGAACGGAGATTCCAGCCGGTATATGTTCAGCCGCCGAATGTAGAAAATACCATAGACATCCTGAGAGGGTTGAAACCCCGATACGAAGCTTTTCATAAAGTAAAGATCAGCGATATTGCAATAGAAGTTGCAGCAAAACTATCAGACAGGTATATCACAGACAGATATCTCCCTGATAAAGCAATCGATGTCATCGATGAGACCGGCTCAAGGATTAAATTAAAGAGATATACGCCTCCACGGGAATTGAAGGAGCTGGAGACTGATATACAGAGATTTTCCAAAGAGAAGAATCTGTATATAAAGCTGCATGATCTTGAAAAGGCTTCATCCATCCGTTTAGAGGAAGAAAAACTGAAAAGGCTCCATGAACAGATGCACAAACAATGGGTAGATAATTTAAGCAAGGAAATACCGTATGTGGGCGAAGAAGATATTGAATATACGGTAGCCAAGATGACCGGCATCCCAATGTCAAAACTTGAAGAAAAAGAATCCGAGAAACTTATGCTGATGGAGGACAATCTCCACAAGAAGATAATAGGCCAGGAAGAAGCAATAAAAGCTGTCTCAAGAGCTATCAGGAGATCAAGAGCAGGATTAAAATCCAGCAAGAAGCCGATAGGGTCGTTCTTTTTCCTCGGCCCCACAGGGGTTGGCAAGACAGAACTTGCAAAGGCGTTAGCCTGGTTTCTTTTCAACGATGAGAACTCTCTCATCAAAATAGATATGTCAGAATATATGGAGAGGTTTAATGTCTCGAGACTGACAGGAGCGCCTCCAGGCTATGTAGGTTATGAAGAAGGCGGGCAGCTGACAGAAAAAATTCGCAAGAAGCCTTATTCCGTGGTACTCTTCGATGAAATAGAGAAGGCGCATCCCGATGTTTTTAACATTCTTCTCCAGGTTCTTGATGAAGGAGTACTGACAGACAGTTTTGGAAGAAAGGTAGATTTCAGAAATACTGTAATCATAATGACATCAAACCTTGGAGCCAGGCTGATCGAAAAAGCAACACCTCTGGGTTTCCAGAGGAACATATCTGAGATGCTTTACGAAAAGATAAAGGAAAACGTCCTGAATGAACTCAAGAAGACCTTTAACCCCGAGTTCCTTAACCGCGTTGATGAGATAGTTGTTTTTCATCCCCTCGAAAAGGCTCATTTACTCTCTATTATTGACTTGCTCGTGGAAGAGACAAACAGAATGCTGCTCGAACAGCAGGAGCTTGTCATCGAGGTATCTCAAGAAGTCAAGGAATGGATCATAAAGCATTACTACCAGCCCACATATGGCGCAAGACCTATGAGGAGAGCTGTTCAAAAAGTAATAGAAGATCCGCTCGCAGAAGAAATGCTCAGAGGAAGATTTAAAGATATACATAAAATAAATATCATTCTCGAGGATGATAAGCCGGTATTTCTCGAAGCAGAGGAAGCTTTTCCTGTCTTGTCTGGCACTAACTAATTGACGGCGAAATTCAAAACTCCTATCCTTCTGATAACTCTGCTTTTCGGAATCATAGTCGCCTTTTTCATCATCATGCCTTCACATGGTCCAAAGATAACAACAGTGGAAGTGAAGCGCCTGATCTCCAACTCACAGATATCAGCGAAAACAGGCTCAGGCTTTCTGATATGAAAGGTTCAGTTGTTTTTATTAATTTCTGGGCAACCTGGTGTGAATCATGTATCGAAGAAATGCCCTCAATCGAAAGGTTGTCAAGACTTCTTTCAGGAAGCTCACAGTTCAGAATCGTTACGATTCTTTATAAAGACGACCTTGGCAGGGCAACCAATTATATGAAACAGAATGGTTATACTTTCCCGGTATACCTGAATCCTGATGAATCTGCTGCAAAGAGCTTTGGCATTACCGGTGTGCCTGAGACCTTTATTTTAGACAAAAAAGGCATATTGAGGAAAAAGGTAATAGGCCCGGCACCATGGGATGCTCCGGACTTTATGCAGGCATTTCAGAATCTTATTAATGAGCCATAAGAATACCAGTGAGGAAGATCAGGTCTCTTGAACCAGCGCTCCTTTTTACGGGAGCACTCTATTCCGATTCAGCTATTTTCGAATCTTCAAAAGAATTACTCAGAAATAATTTTGGAGAGATCCTTTTTGAAAGCCTTCCGGTACAATGGGATTATTCCCTTCATTATAAAGATGAACTTGGCTGGCCTATTTCAAGAAAGTTTATTTTTTTCAACGACATGCTCGACCCCGGGACAATAGCAGACATTAAACTCAAGACCAATGAAATTGAAGATGCGTTTTCTCTGAACGGAAAAAGACGCATCAACCTCGATCCTGGGTATCTGACACTCGCAAAGCTGGTGCTTGTATCCACGAAAAACTACTCACACCGGATTTATCTGAAAAAAGGGATTTACGGTGAGGTAACATTAATCTATTATAAAGACGGCACATTTAAGCCCCACCTTTATACGTACAGGGATTATCAGGATAAGACATGTATAGATATATTCCTGCATGTAAGGGATTTGCTTAAAAAGAAGCTGGACTCTTAAACCAGCACCAGATTATCCCTGTGTATGGCCTCTTCGGAATATTTATAGCCAAGGATCTTTTCGATCTCTGTTGTCTTTCTCCCCTTTATTTTTTCAATCTCTGAAGATGAGTAGTTTGTAAGTCCTTTCGCAATACGGTTGCCTTTTGCATCGATACAGTAAACGGCATCGCCGGTATCAAAATCTCCGGCAACAGATACAACGCCTGAAGGGAGCAGACTCTTCCCGCCTTGTGTGAGGGCTTTTACTGCACCCTCATCAATAACAAGGCTTCCTTTGGAACGACTGCTGTATGCAATCCATCCCTT
>WSSedA1B2DRAFT_1000322_pt1 | contig 9984 bp, 7 predicted proteins | sample WetSurSiteA1Bulk_FD_9465 | JGI IMG/M metagenome (IMG submission 9465) | reverse complement strand
GGGATCTACCTTGGACAGGCATTGGGGGGATTTGGTGCAACCATCGCAGGTAGTTTTTCATGGCATACAACATTCTTTGCGTTTGGTTTGGTAGGTGTAATTTACAGCCTGGTACTCATCCTGTTCCTTAGAGAGAAAAAGGCTTATATTATTAATGAAGATCCCGCTGCCTTCGGGAAGAATTTCAGGGAATCATTCAAAGGTTTAAAAGTATTGCTGGGGAGTCTCTCATTCTGGNTCATTCTATTCTACTTTTCCGCACCCAGTCTTCCAGGATGGGCGACAAAGAACTGGTTGCCCACACTTCTGTCTGCAAACCTTAATATAAGGATGGAGTTGGCAGGACCTCTTTCGACAATTACGATTGCCCTTTCTGCCCTGGTTGGTGTTCTGGCAGGAGGAGTGTTGGCAGACCGCTGGATGAGTCATTCGATGCGCGGAAGAATTTATACCGGAGCGATAGGTCTTGCGTTGACGATACCTGCTGTTTTACTGATTGGATTTGGTGACAATATGATGGCAATCCTGGGTGGAGCCTCTTGTTTCGGATTTGGATTTGGTATGTTTGATGTAAATTGTATGCCAATATTATGCCAGTTTGCTTCTCCACGTTACAGGGCAACAGGGTATGGATTGATGAACCTTGCAGGTATTTCTTCAGGCGCAATCATAACAACCATTCTGGGTAAGTCGGCAGATTCAGGGAATTTAAGCCATCATATTGCTTTTCTGGCTGTTTTTGTTGTTCTGGCTTTATCTCTTCAACTACTTCTTCTGCATCCAAAAACTGCCAATAAAACTGACTGATTCTCGTTATTTGTCTCTTTTATCGTCAACAAATAATCTTGTTCAGGTTCACAATATGCTGTGCAATTATTTTTCTCTCCACCTCTTTGAATTTATGCAGGGGAAGGGCAACATAATCATTGCATATATCCATAACAGACAATGCACATTTTATACCTTTAATTATCCTTGATTTGTGTTTCCCAACATTATAAATGGTACTATCAATATCAAAAACCAGATCTCTGAGAACTGCAATTCTTTCCAGATCTCTTGCAAGTAAAGCATTATACAGGTCAACGAATAGTTTTGGGAAAAGATTTGCTCCTCCTGCCACAGCTCCATGTCCTCCATGGAGAATTGTATCTGGCAGGAATAATTCTGTTCCGGTCATAATTGAAAATTCCGGTGAGTCTTTAAATTCACGGATTAAAGCATACAGGTACGACATGTCGCCGGAACTGTCTTTTATTCCTATTGAGCCAAGCTCCTTTGATTTCTTTATAGTCTCGAGCGACATATGCATCTTCGTGCAGCCTGGCATATTATACATTAAAAAGGGTAATTGTAATTTTGGTACAATTATCTCCAGATATTCTCTCATCTCTTCCTGGGAAATAGGAACATAAAAAGGAGGTGCAATAACAACGCCATCTATCCCCATTTTTGCTGAATACTCAGCAACCTCCAGTGATCCTTTAACGGAAGTGTCTGTTATCCCTGCCACCACAGGTATCCGGTGATTTACAGTTTCGCTTGTCCTTTTAATAAGTTCCTTGCGAAGCTCATAGCTTAAGCTTGTTGCCTCTCCGGTAGTTCCCAATATAAATATTCCGTGAACACCTCCTGATATAACATGTTCTATAAGATTTTCCAATCCTTTTATATCAAGAGTGTCGATGTCTGCCAGAGGTGTTACAAGTGGGGGAATAATTCCCTTTACAGGCAGTTCCATAATCCGGGATATTTTAAATCATTTTTACAAACTCCGATCTGATGCATAGAACAATCATCTCTTGAACAGAATAGTACTATCAGTCATTTCCATTATTATATTGTTCTGTTTGCTTTTAATTTTAACTAAAATTATCGAAAAAAAAGCGATATTTGGTCAATTTGGTTATAATAGAATGGAAATTAATGTATAAGCCTTAAAGAGGTTTCTTCTCCTGCTTATATGGAACCCAGATTCATCCACCAGGTATTTCAGAAAAGATTTCAGGTGATCCATTAAATGTATCAGATGTCGATAGAACCTTATAAAGCGATAATATTCGATATGGATGGTGTGCTTGTAAACACCGAGCCTCATCATATTATAATCGAAAAAAGATTATTTGCCAGTCTTGGTCTTAATATAAGTGAGGAAGAACACAGAAGTTACCTGGGAAAAAGCTCCGTACAGATGTGGAAGGAGATAATCAGCAAATACAATCTCGCTTTTGCTCCAGAGCATATTGCGGAAAAAAATTCAGAAGAGATTATAAGGTATTTTTCCGGCAATGATAAAATCGAGATTATGGGTGGAATAGAAAGAGTTCTTGAAGAACTTTTTAAAAAGGGAATACCGATGGCCCTTGCCTCATCATCTGATCCTGGTACGATTGATATAATCCTTTCAAAGACTGGATTGGGAAAGTATTTTTTGCATAAAATAAGCTGCAAAAATGTCGGCAGAAGTAAACCCGACCCGGATATTTACCTATATGCTGCCGGATTATTGTCAGTGAAGCCTGGAGAATGCATTGTTATCGAAGATTCATTTAATGGAATAAAGGCTGCCAAAAGCGCTGGGATGTACTGTATTGCCTTTGAAGGGGGGATGTCGGATACTACTGATCAGTCACTTGCCGATGAATCGATAGCTGACTTTTCGCTTCTCCCTGAGTTGCTCCTGCGATTAAGAAAATAAAGCTGTTTTCCTTCCTGGAGAAACAGCCTTTTTTGTATGGGTGGAAGATGGGATTCGAACCCACGACCTTCGGAACCACAATCCGACGTTCTAACCAGCTGAACTACATCCACCGTTTCAGGCTTGCAAAATAAGCCCAAAATTTCTATTTCACAAAATTTTGGTTTAATTTATACAGGTCGGTTTCATTTGTTAACTTTGATTAGTTCATAAAAACTGGTTTTCAAGGGCAATTTTTATCCCGGTTTGATGTTATCACGGGGATTTTGAATACTTCTTGTCAGGATTGAGAAAGATAAAACTGATAGACAATATTTCGGGGCTCCAGCTATTCCAGCTGATGCGGTTTACTATCTTCCTTATAATCAGTATAGTATTTACTAAAAGCCATCTTACACGTGCCGAAATCGGATCATGGGAGATGTTTTTGTTTATTGCCGGGTTAATGAGTTTTTTCTGGGTAACAGGTATAATCCAGTCATTGTTACCACTCTATCACAGGAACAAAACCTATCGGAGAGTAGGGCAAAGCGGAACAGGCAAATCCCCTGAGATATTCAATGCATTTTTATTATTATGTTTTTTCAGCCTTCTCTTTTTTGCATTTGGCCATTCTATAAGAAATCATTTTTCGGTTTTTCGTATCTCCGGTAACGCCCCATATCTGAACCTTTTACTCCTTTATCTGCTCCTGAGCAATCCGGTATGCCTGATCGAATATATCTACCTTCTGAATAACCGTTCATACCGGATCTTCCAGTACGGATTATACACTTTTAGCCTTCAGCTTATACTTGTTATTGTTCCGGTTATTTTTGGAAAGGGCATTATCTGGTCTATTTATGGGTTACTCGCAGTTACTTTGGTGAGATGGGTATGGCTTCTTGTACTCCTTCGACGATATACGGAGATGAAAATTTCAGTTGAGTTCATGAAAGAACATCTTTATCTTGGTTTACCTCTTATACTTACATCTCTTATTAGCGGATCAGCACAATATACCGACGGGGTAATAATATCAGCCGTTTATCGTGACCCCGGAATGTTTGCATGGTTCAGATACGGGGCAAAGGAATTTCCACTGGTACTTATGCTGGCCAACGGCTTGAGCAATGCTATGCTTCCTGAATTTTCGACAAGGACGATAATGAAAGAATCGCTTGCAAAAATTAAGGCAAGATCTAAAAGGTTAATGCATCTGTGCTTCCCGGCTACAATGATCATTATGCTTATGGCCAGATGGTTATACCCTCGTATGTTTACCCCTGAGTTCCAGAAAAGTGCGGATGTTTTTCTGATATATACATTGCTGGTAATTCCCAGGCTTATCTTTCCTCAGACTATTATTGTAGGAAGAAAGAAAACCCGGATCACACTTATTTCTTCACTGCTTGAGCTTGCCCTTAATATTCCCCTGAGCCTCATGATGATACAATGGGGATATGATATTGTCGGAGTTGCCCTGGCAACTTTTATCGTTTACCTGATTGGAAAGGTATTTCTGGTAGGATATCTATGGATAAAGATGAATATCAAGCCCACAGAATATATTCCTTTAAAGATATATTTACTTTACTCTTGCCTGCTTGGACTGTTGTTTGTTCTGATCGACCACAGGGTTATTGATATACATTAAAGGCGGAATAAGAGGACTATCTGTACAAGGGTTCAAATGTTTTTCTCCATGTTATCAGTTGACACTAGCCTGTAACCCGATGACTTTTATAAAATTGTATATATTTGTCCGGGAAATAAACGGTATTATAAATTTCAGACAGATAAACTGATGGTTACTACCAACTTAAAGCTTTCAGAGTTATGAGGATCAGTGAAGTTATATCTCCAAGGGATAAAATGGAATTTCTTGACTTTCCCAGGAGACTTTATAAAGACGATCCAAACTGGGTTTGCATGCTTGATCCAGAACTTGAAAATATATTTGATCCTGGTAAAAACTACCTGTTTACACGTGGTAAGGCAATCCGCTGGATTTTAACAGATGAGAACGGAAATACGATAGGCAGGATTGCGGCCTTCTTTGATAAGGTAAGAGCAAAAGTTTACAGACAACCTACCGGAGGAATCGGTTTTTTTGAGGTCATTAAAGATAAAAAGGCTGCATTTGCTCTTTTTGATGCAGGTAAGGAATGGCTCGGATCGCACGGATTGGAAGCTATGGACGGTCCGGTCAATTTCGGGGAGAATGACAACAACTGGGGTCTTCTCGTTGAAGGATTTGTGCAGCAGGGCTTCGGAATGCCCTACCATAAAAAATACTACCGGGATTTTTTTGAAGACTACGGATTCAGAAATTATTATGAGCAATACTCTTACCACAGGAAAATCCGCGATGAAAGCGGAGATATTGTGGAGTTTCCCCCGAGAATAATGAAGATAGCTGAATGGCTGTCAAAAAGACCTGGTTATTCATTTCATCACTTTGAATTGTCTAAGAAGGATAAATTTGTCGGTGACCTTGTTGAGATCTACAATTCGGCCTGGTCAATTTTTAAAGAGGATTTCACTCCGCTCGATCCCGAACAGCTTGAAGCGACCTTTCAGAAAGCAAAAGCTGTTATTGACGAAGAAATTATATGGTTTGCCTATTATAATGACAAGCCGATTGCCTTCTTTATTCTTTTACCTGATTTCAACCAGATCATTAAACCATTTAAAGGTAAGCTCAATGTCCTGAACAAGATAAGATTTGTCTGGTTCAAGGCAAATCATAAAATGACCCGAATACGCGCTATTGTGGGCGGGGTCAATCCAACACACCAGAACAGCGGAGTGGAATCTGCTATCTTCTTTCACATTTACCAGGTTTTCAAACACAAGCCATGGTACAAAGAACTTGAACTTTCATGGGTGGGCGATTTTAATCCCAAAATGATAGCAATTTATGAGGCCCTGGGAGCAGATAGGGCAAAGATACATATCACCTACCGGTACATGATTAATGAGAACCTTGAATTTATTAGATACAAAGATGAAATGACTCAGAAACAGCATGCTGAAGATGGATCTCACTCTGCAGGGTAATAATTTTTTATTTCATTTTGTTTTTAAAATAATGTTCATTAATTTTGCAAACCCTAATTAAGGGATAGAATTTTAAAATTAAGGAATAAAATAAAAGAGTAATGAAAGAGGGTATACATCCGGGTAACTACAGGCTGGTTGTTTTTCAGGATATGTCAAATGGTTATTCATTTCTTACCAAATCAACCGCCCCGTCAAAAGAGAATATCAAGTGGGAAGATGGGAAAGAATATCCGCTCATCAAGCTGGAAATATCCAATACATCGCATCCTTTTTATACCGGTAAGATGAAACTGGTCGATACCGCAGGTAGAGTTGATAAATTTATGAACCGCTATAAGGATCATGTTGGTAAAAAGAAATAAGATCTGATTTGCAATTTATTTATGGGACTTATTTTAAGTCCCTTTTTTTTTGACCATAAATCCCCTGCCTATCTCCACCGAAGTCCCTAATATATTTGACGAAGGAGTGGAAGGAGACTTTTATTTGATAGGTATTTAATTCCCCTTTGGGGGGAAGAGGCCATCAAATCTGGCATAATCATTGCTCTGTCACCATTCCAGTTCTAAATGTAAAAATATTGATTAAATTTGGCAGCATTTGTTTAAAGGATGGAAAAGAAATTCAGGAAAAATGTCAGTGAGCTTCTGATTCCCGACATGCTTGATGGCGAGGGAGATATTGTTCCAATTATTGCCGACGGGGAGGATGGTGACCTTGAGGATGTTGATGTCCCCGATTCGATTCCTATACTCTCACTCAGGAACACTGTTCTTTTTCCGGGGGTTGTGCTTCCGATCTCAATAGGACGGCCCCGATCGGTACAGCTCATTAAAGATGCTTACAGAACTGATAAAATTGTAGGGACAGTAGCCCAGAAAGACCCGGACTCTGAAAATCCATTATTTGAGGACCTTCATAATATCGGAACTATTGGTCAGATTGTAAAACTGCTTGAAATGCCCGACGGTTCGACAACTGCGATAATACAGGGACGTAAAAGGATGATTCTTAATGAACTCATCTCCGATACACCCTATTTCATTGCGAGGGTGAGGACCATTCCTGAAGTCAGGCCAGAATTCCCGAGCAAAGATTTTGACGCCATTGTTGGGTCTCTTAAAGATCTGTCGCTCAAGATAATAAAAATCAATCCAAATATAAGTCCTGAGGCTTCATTTGCTATTAAGAACATTGAGAACAATACGTACCTCATTAACTTTATCTGCTCCAACACCGATATCAAGGTACAGGATAAGCAAAAACTCCTGGAAATCAATACTCTTCGCGACAGAGGTTTTACTCTTCTCGAGTTTCTGGTACAGGAGATACAGGTTCTTGAGCTTAAAAACGAGCTTCAGTCAAAGGTTAAAGTCGATCTTGACCAGCAGCAGCGTGAGTTCCTCCTTCACCAGCAGATGAAAACAATTCAGAATGAACTTGGAGGTAATCCGCTCGAAAAGGAAATTGAGGAATACAGGAAAAAGGGAGAAGAAAAAATATGGACTGCTGAAGTAAAAAAGACTTTTGAAAAGGAGCTTGAAAAGCTCAGCCGGCTCAATCCGGCAGCAGCAGAGTACTCGGTGCAGGTAAATTATATTCAGACTCTTCTCGATCTTCCGTGGGGATTTTTCACGGAAGATAACCTGGATCTGAATAACGCAAGGAAAGTACTTGACAATGATCATTTCGGACTTGATGAGGTTAAGGAAAGAATTCTGGAACATCTTGCAGTCCTCAAGCTGAAAGGTGACCTCAAATCACCAATACTTTGCCTGTACGGTCCTCCTGGAGTTGGAAAAACATCACTCGGAAAATCTGTCGCCAAAGCTCTTAACAGAAAATATATCAGAATGTCATTAGGGGGACTGCATGATGAAGCTGAAATCAGGGGACACAGAAAGACATATATAGGGGCCATGCCCGGGAGGATCGTTCAAAACATCAAAAGAGCAGGTTCCTCGAACCCTGTATTTATTCTGGATGAAATAGATAAAGTTGGACAGGATTTCAGGGGTGACCCCTCATCTGCCCTGCTTGAAGTTCTTGATCCGGAACAAAACAGCACCTTTTTCGATAATTTCCTTGAGATGGAGTACGATCTTTCAAGGGTGCTTTTCATCGCCACTGCAAATACTCTTTCAACAATAAGCCCGGCATTGAGAGACAGGATGGAACTCATTGAAATAACAGGCTATCTGGTTGAAGAGAAGCTTGAAATTGCCCGTCAGCACCTGCTGCCAAAGCAATTGGAGAACCACGGAGTCAAGCCGGATCAGCTTTCCATCGGGACTAAAACAATGGAGATGCTTATCGATAAGTATACAAGGGAATCGGGAGTAAGGGAGCTGGACAAGAAACTGGCAAAAATTGTAAGAGTGACGGCCAAGAATATCGCATCTGAGAATAAGTATGATTCCAATCTTTCTGAAAATGCCCTGACGGAAATACTTGGCCCGCCAAAATTTATCCGCGATTTATATGCCGGTAATGAGCAGGCTGGTGTCGTAACAGGTCTGGCCTGGACTGCAGCAGGAGGTGAGATTCTTTTTGTAGAAACAAGCCTTAGCAAAGGAACGGGTAAATTGACCCTGACCGGTAACCTCGGGGAAGTAATGAAAGAATCGGCAGTGATTGCTCTCGAATACCTGAAGTCAAATGCTGAAATGCTTGAGCTCCCTGATAATTTTTCCGAAAAATGGAACATCCATATTCATGTTCCTGAAGGCGCCATACCAAAAGACGGACCATCAGCTGGAATAACAATGGCAGCATCAATAGCCTCGGCTTTCACTCAGCGAAAGGTGAAAAAATACCTCGCAATGACAGGCGAAATAACACTTAGAGGTAAAGTTCTTCCGGTGGGAGGTATTAAGGAGAAAATACTGGCTGCCAAAAGATCTAAATTAAAAGAGATAATTTTATCGGAAGAGAACAGAAAAGATGTTGAGGATATCAAGGAAATTTACATTAAGGGACTGAAATTTCATTTTGTTGATTCCATAATGGAAGTGCTTGAATTATCTCTACTGAAGCAAAAAGTAAAAACCCCAAAAAAAATATCATTCGAATGAAAAGGATTGCCGTCTTCCCGGGCTCTTTTGATCCGTTCACAATTGGTCATGAAGGTATCGTCAGGAGGGCTCTCAGCCTGTTCGATGAGATAATAATTGCTGTCGGGGCAAATGCCCTGAAAAAAAGCTATTATCCGCTGAATGTCAGGAAGGAAATGATTAGCAAGGTCTTTATAGATGAACCAAGGATAAAGGTTGATCATTATGAAGGACTTACCGTTGATTACTGTCGGAAGAAAGGTGCCAGGTATCTCCTCAGAGGCCTGAGAACTGCAGCCGACTTTGAATTTGAAAGAGCTATTGCACAGATTAATAAAGCAATTACCTCCGATGTTGAGTCAGTATTTCTTCTGACAATACCGGAACATACACCTATTAATTCGACAATTGTTCGCGATATTATAAGAAGCGGGGGAGACGCTTCAAAGTTTGTTCCCTCTGCCATAAACCTTAAGGACTATAGGGGAGAAGATTTATAGTGAAAGTTTCTTGTTGCTGGTTTAAATTTGTAATTAACTAGCACCCAGCACCCCAGCAACTAAAAAAACATTGTTCAGAATTTCAGTATCGAAGTATTAATAAGATCCATCAGCGATAACCAGGCACTTTCCCTTATTTTGCTTATCTCATCCGGAGATAACCATTCCACTTTTGTTATGCCTTCAGAAAGCTGAGGCTGGGTTACCATGAACCCATTGTACGCCATCAGGAACCAGCTGGTTTTTTTCAGGTATGAAATTCCCTCCCAGCTGTAAGTGTGATAGCTGGGTTCAAGCGGTTTTATGATTGAATGACCCATAATGCCGCACTCTTCAGTTACCTCACGCAAAGCACACGCTTCAGATTCTTCTCCTGGTTCGATATGACCCTTGGGAAGATCAAGCTTTCCTTTCTTCTCAATGAAAAGATATTTTCCCGAAGTATGCCTTACAAGTCCGCCTGCTGCCCCGACTTCAGTGAAGTATATCCTGAACATCTTCCAGATATGCCTGATATTGGTTCCGTAAATATTGATTGAAGGAATTGAATTGTCAGCCTGGAATTCAGATATTAGTTTATAAAGTTCACTTGTCGCGTAAAACTTATGGAATATCCCGTATTTTTGTAACCGGTCAGGTTCCGCACTGATCATTATGAATCTGTTTTCAAAATGAACTTTATACATAC
>WSSedA1B2DRAFT_1000321_pt1 | contig 9998 bp, 10 predicted proteins | sample WetSurSiteA1Bulk_FD_9465 | JGI IMG/M metagenome (IMG submission 9465) | reverse complement strand
GTTATCAGCCCACTAACGAAGATGATCTGCCTTTCTAACAGGTTTCACTTAAACTTTTTCAATTGGAACCAGGATTATTNTCTGTGATGCTTTTTTCGGGTGTGGCTATTAATCCTCCCGATTTTAAAGTGTTTATAGGATTAGTTGTCCTGGCCTTGCTGCTTTTCTTTTCTGCTCTCATGTCCGGGTCAGAGGTGGCTTTCTTTTCATTGCGACCTGAAGATATTGAAAAGCTTAGAACCAGTAAAACAAAAAAGGCAGCCATGGCCCTGAAGCTCCATAAAATGCCCGACAGGCTTCTGAGTACAATCCTGGTGGCCAATAATACGGCCAATATAGCGATTGTTCTGCTTGCAGCCTTCCTTAGCACCAAAATGTTTGATTTCAGCGCTAAACCTGTTCTTGGTTTTATAATTGAAGCGGTCGGCATTACTTTCATACTCCTTTTTTTTGGCGAGATAATGCCAAAAGTCTTTGCTACTAAAAACCAGATTCCAATGGCTCTCTTTATGGCATATCCGATGTCATTTCTGGAGACATTATTCAAACCCGTAACATCTCTTCTTATTCTTTCATCTTCATTCGTAAAAAAAAGGACCGGATATCATCACGCAAACATCAGTATGGATGATCTTTCGGATGCTCTTGAACTTGCATCTGACGACATTAATGAAGACGAAAAAATACTTAAGGGGATTGTCAACTTCGGGAACATAAACGTAAGTGAAATAATGTGCCCGAGGATTGATGTAACTTCAATTGATATACGACTTGGATTCAACAAGGTAAAATCAATAATCATCGAATCAGGATTTTCGAGAATTCCAGTATATGCCGGATCATTTGATTCGGTAAAAGGAATATTGTATGCAAAAGATGTCCTGCCTTATACAAACAACCCGGATAATTTCAAATGGCAGGCACTGATGCGCCCACCCCACTTCGTGCCTGAGACTAAAAAGATAAATGTGTTACTTAAAGAGTTTCAGATTAAGAAGATACATATGGCCGTCGTAATTGATGAATATGGAGGAACATCCGGCATAATTACTCTTGAGGATGTCCTCGAGGAAATAGTCGGCGAGATAACAGACGAAAGCGATGAAGATGTACCATTATTCAGGAAAATAGATGAAAAAACATATATTTTTGAAGGGAAAATACTGCTTAATGATTTCTTCAAAATAATTGAAATTGAAGATGATCCGTTTGAAGATGTTAGGGGAGAATCTGAGACACTTGCCGGGCTGATACTTGAAATGAAAGGTGAGATACCTCAGAAAGGCCAGGTAATTTCATACCAGAATTTCATTTTCCAGGTTGAGTCGGCAGATAAAAGAAGGATCAAGGAAATACGGGTAGAATTAGTGGATAAAAATGAGAAAATTAATGAAGAGTAAAAATATCACACTCTTTTTGTTAGTGGCGATTGGGGGTTTTTGGAGTTGCAGGGAAGTATCAGTACCCAAGCCGAAAGGCTATTTCAGAATCTACTTGCCCCCAAAGGAATATACAATATTTAATCAAACCGGGCAGAAAGCAAATATTCCTCTAAAATTTGAATATCCCGTTTATGGAATTATTTCTGATAAAGCTGATAATCTATCTGAACCAGGCTGGTTTAATATTGAATTCCCAGGGTTTAAAGCCCGTATTTACCTCACCTACAAAGATGTCGGGGGTGATCTTGCAGGACTTATTGAGCAGACTTATACAATGAATGTTAAAAACCACATAACCAAAGCAGATGCAATAAATGAGCTGGTAATTAATAATAAGGCAAACCGGGTTTTTGGAATTCTGTACGACCTGAAAGGTAATACGGCCTCAGCAGTTCAGTTTTATGTAACCGACAGCACCAGCCATTACCTTAGAGGATCGTTGTATTTTGAATCAGAACCAAATGCCGATTCACTTGCACCTGTAATTGAATTCTTCAGGGAGGATGTCATTCATCTTATTGAGACCCTGAAATGGACTGATAAGTAAAATTCTGACAAATTAATGGGTTGCATTTCTAAACATTACCTTAACGAGTTCACAATTCTGGGAGTCTGGAAAATTGAAGAGGATATTAAAACCCTCCTTCAATCGGTGGAGCTGGATAATGGTGATAAAAAGAAATATAAAGTATTTGCCAGTACGTCAAGGAAACTTGAGTTCCTGAGCGTAAGAGCCCTGCTGGCCGAACTGCTTGGGAAGGATGCGAGAATTGTATATAATAAGAATAATAAACCTTTTCTTAAAGACGGTTCAAGATTTATAAGTATCTCCCATTCCAACAAACTGACGGCTATTCTGCTTAGTACCAATGAGAAAGTGGGTATTGACCTTGAATATATGAGCACCAACATCGGCAGGATCGCTTTTAAGTTCCTTAACAGAAATGAAAAAATAACCAAAGAGCAGGAAAACAGGCGGTACCACCTCTACCTCCACTGGTGTGCCAAAGAGGCTCTCTACAAGATCTGTGATAAGGAAGGTATCAGCATTAAGAAAAACATTACCATTGAACCATTTGAGGTTAAAGAGTCGGGAGAAATTAAAGGGAAAGTCCATACTGACAAGATAAATGACTCCTTTGACCTTTTTTATACCAGATACGATAACTATGCTATAGTGTGGACAAAGAAAAATTATGATAAAGGATAATTTCCCGGGAAACAAAAGTGTTGCTCTTTTGCTTGATCCTGACAAAGTTCCCGCACAAGGGCTTAAGATTATTCTGGATATTGCTGCCAAATGTAAAACCGATTACATTTTCGCCGGAGGAAGCATAACATTTAGCAGTATTGATAATCTGATTGAAAATATAAGAGAATCGTGCAGTATACCTATTGTTCTCTTTCCGGGGAATCTACTTCAGTTAAGCCTGAAAGCCGATGCAATTTTATTGCTCTCCCTTATCTCGGGGAGGAATCCTGAACTTCTTATCGGAAATCATGTCATTGCGGCTCCTTACCTCAGGAGTGTCAGGGAAAAACTTATTTCAGTGGGATATATACTGGTGGGATGCGGGAAGAAAACATCAGTAGAATATATTAGCCAGACTGAAGCAATTCCACCCGATAAATCCGATCTTGTGGTTGCCACCGCACTGGCAGGAGAAATGCTCGGCTTCCATATGATTTATCTGGAAGCGGGCAGCGGAGCATCAAATCCTGTTCCACCAGGGATTATCAGAGCTGTAAAGGAGAGTGTATCAATCCCTCTGGCCGTCGGTGGTGGCCTAAGAAGCAGCGAAGAAATAACAAATGCATTCAATGCAGGAGCGAATCTTGTAATTCTGGGAAATGGCTGTGAAAAGAATCCCGGATTGTTGGAAAAAGCCTGCCTTGTAAGAGATAATCTGTTAAGAGAGTCCGCTACCTGAACAATTCTGACATGGGTTCACCTGTACATGCATTAGGATAAGGTACCCTGCATAACGAGGAAAGGGTGGCAGCTATATCAGTCATATTGACTTTCCTCATGACTGTCGCTCTGTTGATTGTCCAGCCATACCAGATAAGTGGAACATGCGAATCATATTCATAGGGTGAATTATGATTGGTCAATTGGTCGCCTTCCTTCTCGACCCATCCCGGATTTAAGGTTACAATTACGTCTCCCGATCTCTGCGGACTGAAATTATTGACAATTTTTCTGAGATGCCCATTGCCGAAATCATTTGCTTCAAAAGCAAAGTAGGGATAGGCTGATGCAACACCAGTAAACTGGATCATAAACCTGGCAGTTTTCTTCTGGACATCTTCAATTGGAATCCTCGCATCTTCAATAAGTGACCGGTTAAGGAAAATCTGTCTTTCAGAAAATCCTTTTACCCAGTCACCCTCCCCGTAAACGGCGTTAAGAAAACTGCGAAGCAGCTGAAGTGCCTGATTTTGATTAAAATAACCTGCCGGGATCCTGATATCCTTCATGATAGCAGGTATTTCCGAAACCCCATGACTCGATGTGAAATAAATGAGTATGTTTTTCTTTCCCAGACTATCATTAAGATAAGTCAGTAAGGTCTCAATATTCTTATCAAGACGCAGAATAGCATCCGCAGTCTCAACCGATGACGGGCCGAACCTGTGACCTACATAATCTGTCGCAGAGTAACAAATAGCAAGGTAATCAGGCACCTCGTCCTTTCCCAGCCCCTCTTTTTCTATTAACCTAATAGCAAAATCGGTCGTGAAAGAGTCACTGAAAGGAGTCTCCCTCAGAAATGCATAATTACGTGTAGAACCTCTTCCCGCGGGCTTACTAAGTTTATTAATGTCGTATGGGAAATAATTGATGCCGTTAAAGCCTGTTTCGAATTTGTTGGAATCCGGAAGACAAACTAAATAATCTGTTGGTTGCCTTAACAGGCTCCAGGTTGAATTAAGATATGCCTCTGAATACCGTGAGGCATTGAAATCGTTAACCCACGACGGAAGATTACTCATATAATAGGTTGATGACATCCACGTTCCAGTGGAGTTATCATACCAGAATGCTCCATCAGCAGCATGTCCGGCTGAAAAAATTGCCGAATGTTCCTTGATCCCTATTGAAAATACTTTTGATTTCCTGCCCGATGCAATCTTAAGTTCATCTGAGAAAGTTGATGCATTAAGATTTACAGGAGAATGAAGTCCCGACTCATAACTACCGCCGACAGGATTAACCGAAACATCCTTGGTACAATAAATAAACTCATTTTTCAGAGGAAGATACCAGTTGTCAGATGTAATTCCATGATAAGAAGGATCAGTACCGGTTGAAATAGTTGAATATCCGGGAGCCGACTGGGTGAGCATATAATCGAATGAGGCATTACGGAAAAATGTTCCCTCATTGATCATTTTCTTAATTCCATTCTCCGAAAGCTTGTCCCTGAATCGTTCGATCTGATCGAATCTTAATTGCTCCACTACGATCCCGATGACGAGTGCAGGCTTATCGGGCGGCAGGTATGCACCCTGACCCGACAAATTAAAAAATCCACAAAAAAGTAAAATTATCCCTATTCCTGCTTTCCTTATCATTTTAATAATTCACTTATTATTATTTAATTCTAAAAACAAGTATGCCTGAAATTCTTTCAAAAATTAAGGCACAAAAGTAATCTTTTCCTTTTCAGGAACAATAAGACATCAGCTTGAGAAATCAGAATCATCTGATGACGACAAAACTGCCGCGGCACGACAAATTGTTACCAGCATTTGTAAAGACGACAAAATACATACCGGCCGGTAGTCTGCCGACTTCAAGAAGAACCGGATAAATATCTGATGTTTCCGTCTCATAATCTGAAACTTTTGTACCTGCCAGGCTGAATATTCTTATTTTAACCTTTCCCCTGATATTTTCAGGCAAAACAGCTTTGATAAAAGTATTGCCCGGGTTAGGATAAAATAACGGATGAGCAGGATTTGTAGTATCCGGTGGATTAATTAAGGGTTCGATATTTATTAACAGGCTGGTCACTTCTCCTGAAATAACAGTAACATTATTGACAATTGTATCTCTGTATCCATCCGCAGTTATTTTAAGGTTATAAGAACCAGGCTCCAGCAACCTTGTGAAATCGCCAGTCAGTGAATCGCTGTATACCTGTGAGTTATCTTTATCATGTCCTTCAATGAATATCATTGCTTTAACCGGTTCCTTATTCAGTGCATCTGAAACTTTCCCGTGTATCCCATAGAGGGCATTTTCGATGTAGCCTATCAATGAGCGCCTGTTATACTCCCAGATATCATCAAGGTCAGATACAGGAGTTACATAATTGGTATCCAGCTCAACAGTAATCTCACGCCCTTGAAGGCTGAAAGTTACATAATCCTGCCTCCCTCCGTAAACGACATACCAGTCATAACCATTCGTCACACCATTGTCGAGATAATCCATATATCCTTTCCTCGAATACAAATGAGCAGTATCAGCCCAGGCCCTGGAGATATTGTAAAACCATCCCTCATCAGCATGCGAAACACTCCACCGGTCCCAGGGATAATTCACAACCTCTTCTCCGGAGTGAAAATTTGCTGAAAGAATAAACCTGCGACTGGCCATAAAATCCATCATATCAAGAGTCTCCTTCTGATGTGCAATATTTGGAAGATGCGGATCCGGAAAATTGCGATTGAGGTCATACCCGTTTGCATTGCTTCTTATTGGTGAAACAATGAGGTCTCCGTCTCTGTATGTACCGTCAGGATTTGCAAGTGGATTTATCCAGATTTCAAGATTGTCAACAAGGTTTTTTACCCTGTTGTTTGAACTGTAATTTTTGAGAAGGTAATCTGCAAGCCTTAACATAAGTATAAAGCCAGCCGTTTCATCTCCGTGTATTGATGAGGTATAGAAGACTTCAGGTTCAGATTCATTTATATTACAGTTATCTGAGACTTTCAGGGCCAGGATCAGCCTTCCTTTTATACTTGTTCCAATTGTATCGAGCCTGCAAAGCCCACTATAATTCGAAACAAAAAACCTCATTATTGAATCATACTGGGAATAGGAAGGATAGCTTTCCCAATCCATTGCCTCAGAAATGCTTTTTGAATAAGTAACGCCCTTATTATCAGATCTATTTACAATATGATAATCATACGCCTCCGAAATGAACCATTCAACCGTCAGTGGTGAAAGTATAATGTGAACTGCTTTTCTGTCCACAGAACTTATCGATACTACCCTCGTGAGCCTTTCTATTCCCTGATGGCCGGGATTGGATATTATCACTTCAGCCTGCCCTTTTTCGGACATTATAACGCGGAGTCTTTCATCATCAGATGCTTTTTGGGAAAAGCACAAATGTGCAGAAAATGATAATATGAAGAACGATATCAGTAAATTCCTTACCATTCAGAGTTTTAAACATTGAACCTGATATGAAGGATATCCCCGTCTTCTACGACGTAGGTTTTTCCTTCAATGTTGAATTTGCCAGCCTCCTTGCAAGCATGTTCTGATCCGAGAGTTATGAAATCATGGTATTTCATCACCTCTGCCCTTATAAAACCTCTTTCCAGGTCGCTGTGTATTACACCGGCTGCCTGGGGTGCGGTCATTCCCTTTTTAATTGTCCATGCCCTGATCTCTTTTGGCCCGACAGTAAAAAATGTCTGGAGGTTCAACATCTTATATGCCGCCCTAACCATTTTGTCGACACCGGGTTCATCCAGTCCGGCATCCTTCAAAAAAGCCAGCCTGTCGTCTCTGCTTTCAAGCTCAGCAATTTCTGCCTCAACCGCTCCTGCAATTACAAGTAACTCAGCATTCCTTCCCTTAAGGAATTCTTTGACTTTTTCAACATACTGGTTGCCACCCACAGCTGATTTCTCATCAACGTTGCAGACATACATAACAGGCTTCATCGTGAGAAGGAAAAGGTCGTCGACATATTTTTTATCCTCATCCTTTACTGCCATTGTACGTGCATTGTTGAAATTGCCAATGTGTTCTTTGTATCTTGTAAGGACATCAACTCCATGCTTTGCATCCTTGTCACCAGTTTTGACAAGTTTTTCAAGACGCTGCAATTTCTTCTCAACCGATTCCATATCCTTTACCTGGAGCTCAAAGTCGATGGTTTCCATATCCCGCACAGGATCGACTGAACCATCAACATGAGGCAGGGCTTCATTATCAAAGCACCTCAAAACATGTATTAGAGCGTCAGTATTTCGTATATCGCCCAGGAATTTATTTCCAACACCTTCTCCTTTATTTGATCCCCTGGTAAGTCCGGGAATATCTACTATGTCAACAGTTGTATGGACTATCTTTTCAGTAACCTGATGCTTTTCAAGTTCGTAAAGCCTGGCATCAGGAACCTGGATTACCCCAATATTTGATTTGGTTGCGCTAAAGGCAAATGCATTCGTTTCACCCTTCGTATTAGAGATACAGTTGAAGATTGTAGTTTTACCAACGTTTGTAATTCCTATTATTCCGCATTGAAGAGCCATCAGATTCCGGATTATGTTACGGCTGCAAATTTACAGATATTCCCCATTATATCAATTTTAAAATAAAATGAAGGAGCCTCATTCCATAGCGGTTTCGTAATCTGTGTTATCTGCAATATCAGCGGGAAATAAAAAATCTCCCGCAGATTCCGCAGATTTTCGCAGATTATTATTTGATTATTACAAAATATCCTTAAACCTTCGTACGTACTAAACATCTAATGATTAAACCGGTCTGTTAGTGGATCAAAATAAACCAGATAGCGATATTCTTAACCTTCTGGAAACCGATATGAATAAAGGTTTCAGGCTTGTTGTGGATAGGTATAGCACAAGGCTCTACTGGCACATCCGCCGTCTGGTTATCCTTCACGAAGATGCTGACGATGCACTTCAGAATACCTTTGTCAATGCCTGGCGTAACATTTCCCAATTCCGAAGCGAAAGTTCAATATACACCTGGCTGTATGCTATTGCCACCAATGAAGCACTTTCCCTGATAAATAAAAGAACCAGAAATTCAGCTGTATCACTTGATGATCTTGGTGCCTGGTTTTCAAATTCAAGAGAAGGAAGCACCTGGTTCGACGGTGATGAAGCACAGTTACAGCTTCAGAACGCTATTCTGAAGCTTCCTGAAAAGCAGAGGATTGTCTTCAATATGAAATATTTTGAAGACATGACCTATGAAGATATGAGTATTATCCTCAAGACATCAGTCGGTGCATTAAAGGCATCCTATCACCATGCGGTAAAAAAAATTGAAAATATATTAACCGGCATTTAAACCATTAGTAATTTTAGTCATCAAAATGAGTGATGAAAAAGACAGATAAGATACAAGAAGAAAATCCGTTTAAAGTCCCGGCAAATTACTTTGAGGAATTAAACAGGAAAATTATTTCATCTACTGTCGAAAAAGGGGATGAGATCAGAAAGCCTGGGCTTTATCTGAAGATGAGGCCATTTCTTGCAGTTGCAGCATCGATTGCTCTTCTCGCAATTTTAAGCTATGCTGGGATCAGGTTGTTTTCTTCCCGGAATGAAGCTCTTTCACTTTCATCAATCCCGTTCGAAGAGTACACAGAATCTATACTGGAAGAAATAGACATACTTACTCTTGAAGAAAATGTTCTTCTTTTGGAGAATCCGAGTGCAGAACCTCAAACCGAAAAGAAGGATATTATTGATTATCTATTACTTGAAAACATTGATATAAACGAAATACAAGATCAGTTATAATTCATCAGCCATGAAAAGTAAAATTATTTGTTCCATACTTACAGTGATATTCTCCTCAATGAATATTGCTGGCCAGAATGCTAACCTTGAAAAGCTCAATGCATATAAAATAGGTTTTCTCACCAAACGACTCAATCTTACCTCAAAAGAAGCGGAAAAGTTCTGGCCTGTTTATAATGAGTACCAGGACTCCCGGAGCAAGATACAGGCCGAAAGACAGGAAATCAACAGGAATTTCAACCAGAACGAACTAAATATGAGCGACAGGGAGATGACTGAAGCTGCCGACAGGCTGATTAGTTTAGAAGTTCGTGAAGCTTCTCTTACGCAGGAATTCCATTATAAGGTTAAAAATGTCCTGCCGCCGGTCAAGGTGCTCAGGCTCTATCAGGCAGAAAATCAGTACAGGCTTCAGTTGCTGAAAGAATTGCAGGAAAGAAGGGAAGAAAGAGGAAATCCGAATATCCGGCAGCAATAGTATTTTCTCCTCTCAAAGACTTAGTTCTGATTTCAGGAACAACAACAATTCATCAGTTGTCATTTTCTTCTGTTCCCCGGATGACATAATCTTGAGATTCACCATATTATTTACTATTTCTTCCTCTCCCGCAATCACTATATAAGGTATTTTCCTTGAATCAGCATATGCCATCTGCTTTTTAAGCTTAACAGCATCGGGATATATTTCAGCACATATCTGAAGTTCTCTGAGCTGTTCCCGCATTTTAAGCGCAAACATGATTTCTTTATTACCAAAGTTAAGTATAAGAACCTGCGTTCCAGACTTTCTCTGTTCGTCAAACA
>WSSedA1B2DRAFT_1000319_pt1 | contig 10062 bp, 4 predicted proteins | sample WetSurSiteA1Bulk_FD_9465 | JGI IMG/M metagenome (IMG submission 9465) | reverse complement strand
TTCAAACTGCGATCTGTCGTGGTGTTCAAACAATCCAGCCGTTAGGTGGGCGACAGGGTGAGGATTAAAATCCGATGAAAAATAGGCGATTCTAATTTTTGAATGTGAATGTTTTATAAGGGAGGGCAAGAGAAAATTAGGAGGATATTTTTCTTGTGCATAACAACACACCAATTTTTTTTGCAAAGCAGCAGATGAAGACAGTGACAGTACGGGAAAAGGTAAAGATATTTTTTCATCCTGTTCTATACAATTAACAAGTTTATTAACATTATTATCGAACTCATCCCAGTTACACAGATTCATTTTTATATGTAGCCAATAACCAAAGGCAAAATCCAAATCTGGCTTGATGGTGATTGCGCGTTCATAGCTAATAAAGGCATCGTCGAGGCGTTTAAATTCTTGTAGTACAGTGGCATAGCCGATTAGTGCTTCTGCATAGTCTGGCTGAATGGCTAAGGCACGTTCATAACTTGCGAGTGCTTGGTCATAACGTTTAAGGTCTATTAGTACATTACCAAGGTTATAAAGCGTTTCGGCAGAATCAGGCTCGATAGCCAATGCACAGTTATAGTTTATCAAGGCATCAGCCGATTGTTTGCAATCATGTAGCGCGTTGCCACGACAAATGAGAGCTTGAATAAAGTCTGGCTTAATCGCTAAGGCGCGGTCATAACTTATGATAGCTTCTTGTGAACGTTTGCAGGCTTGTAAGGTGTTACCATGATTATAAAAAGCTTCTGCGTAGTTGGGTCTTATTGCTAAGGCGTGATCATAACTGGCAAGGGCTTCGTCAAAACGTTTCAGGCTTTGAAGTACATTGCCACGATTGGAATGCGCTCTGGCATAGTCTGGTTGTACTGTTATCGCTCTATCATAGTTGGTCAGTGCTTCATCCAAACGGTGCAGGTCTTCTAATACATTGCCACGATTAATCAGTGCTTCAACATGATTAGGGTTAATGGCTAAGGCGTGGTCATAATTGACAAGAGCGTCCTCTAAGCAATTAAGGTTGTATAGTTCCATACCCTTATTCAAATAGACATCTACCTGTTCAGCGGTTTTTGGCTGCGCTGATGGCGGCTGAGTTGTATCAGTAGGAATGGTTGTCCGTGCCTGCTGGTTTTTTAGTGTATCTAAGCAAGCTAGTAACTCTGGGTGATTAGGCTGAGTTTTTAATAGTTGTTCATACAAAATTTTAGCAGCGGTGAGTTGTCCTTGTTGATGCAATTTTTGTGCGTGGGCAAAGGTATTCATCTCAGCTTGTGTTAAGGCATCAATTGTTTCTTGTGTATCTGTGGCTTTATTTTTTCGACGTTTGGTTAAAGCCATTATTCCAGCAGCTATTTGCGCGGGTTTTTGCACTATCTTAGCGAATAAACTTGGTTGTTTAGTGTGTTTAGGTGGTGTTTTTATTGTTGTTTTGCTCGGCATATTAACCGATGAAGAGTATTGCCCTAATGTCTGCGCCTGCACATAAATATAATCTGGAGCTAATCCTGCTTGATAACGTTCAAACATGGTTTGATAGGCAGACTCGATATGCTGGGTAAATAAAGCAGTATCAAATAACGGATAAGTCAGACGATTGTCAGCTAATTTTTGTTTAAGTGCTGCAAGTTGTTTAGGATGAGTAGCCAATTTTATAGCGAGTCTTTCATAGTCCGCTAGGCTGTTAGTAATAAGCTCTGGTAGACCGATAGCGTGCAGTAAACTTGCCGCCATTCTGCCTGAAAAAGTTTCACCTACACAGGTTAATACAGGCAATCCCGCCCATAACGCAGCACTGGCAGTTGCACCAGCATTATAAGGGGCAGTATCTAAAAATAAGTCAGCAACCCGATGGCGTGCCAAATGGTCGGCCATAGATAAGCGGTTGCCAAAAATCAATCGTTTAGCATCTATGCCTCGCATTTTTGCTGCATATCGTAAATTTTTTGCAGCGGCGGCATTGTCTTGTAGTAGCCATAAAACACTGCCCTTTACTTGGTTTAATATTCGCATCCAACTGTCAAATATCGTCGGAGTAATTTTGTAATTATTATTAAAACAACAAAATACAAAACCTTGTGTAGGCAAATTAAATTCCGCACGCGTAACAACTTTATCCGTAATGCGTAGCTTACTATCGTTGACCTGAAAGCTATGAGGTAAATACGCAATTTTTTCCGTGTAGTAGCATTGGTGTTCTTTGGGTATAAGTGTGGCATCAGCTAATAAATAGTCCATATAATCAACACTCATCGTACCTAGATAGCCCAAATAGCTTACTTGAATGGGGGCGACTCGCATGGCAAACAGATTAACTCTACATCCTTCAGTCAAACCATTTAAATCAATGGCAATATCAATCTCCATAGCTCTAGCTAATTGTACCACTTGTTCATCAGATTGCTGACTAACATCAATGAATCGGTCAAATGCCGCTTCCAACCTCAAACGCATTTCATCTTTACTGTTTGTTGGGCTGAAAGAGAAGGCAATCACTTCAAACCTTACTCTATTGTGGCGTTCAAACAATTCAGCAGTCAGATAGGCTACGGGGTGATGACGAAAATCCGATGAAAAATAAGCAATTTTGATTTTTTGATGTGTATGTTTTACTTGTGGTGGTAACAGTAAACGGCTCTGATATTTCGCTCGTACAAAAATGTCGGTCGCTTTTTTTTGTAAGGCAGGGGATGAAGAAATAACGTGGACGAAAAAGGGTATGGATGCTTTTTCACCCTGTTCTATGCTTACAGCAAGTGTGGTGAGATGATGTTCAAACTCCTGCCAATCACACACTGTCATTTTCATATACAGCCAAGTGCCGAATAGAAACTCATAATCAGGATTGATAGCAAGTGCTTGTTCATAGTTACTGAGTGCCTCATCAAAACGCTTAAAAGCGCGTAAAACATTACCACGATTATAAAGAGCATCAACATAGTCTGGATTAATACTTAATGCGTAATTATAGCTGACAAGTGCTTCATCTAAACGCTTTAGCCATTGTAACGCAGCACCTCGGTTAGAGTGTGCCTCAGCATGGTTTGGCTGAATAGCTAACGCTTGATCATAACTGATGATAGCCTGTTCAAACTGTTGGCGAGCTAGTAAATCATTACCTAAATTGTAGAGAGTATCAGCAGAAGTTGTATCGGGATACTTAATATTGGGTGGAATAACCTGTACAGATTGCACTTGAATTTTTTGCTGTAATTTGTTGTTACTGGCTGGTACATAAATATGTTCTGGAGCTAATCCTGCCTGATAACGATCAAACATAGTTTGATACGCTGACTCGATGTGCTGAGTAAATAACGCAGTATCAAATAGCGGATAAGTCAGACGGTTATCTGCTAATTTCTGTTTAAGTGTATCGAGTTGTTCAGGATGCGTGGCAAGTTGAATGGCTAATGCTTCGTAATCTGCGAAGCTGTGGGTAATCAGTTCAGGTAGACCAATGGCATGAAGCAAACTTGCCGCCATTCTGCCTGAAAACGTTTCCCCTAAATACGTTAATATGGGCAATCCTGTCCATAATGCTGCGCTAGCCGTTGCCCCCGCATTATAGGGGCTGGTATCTAAAAACAAATCGGCTAAGCGATGACGTGCTAAATATTCGGACATGGGTACCCGTTTGGTAAAAACCAATCGGTCAGCGTCTATACCATGCGCTGTTGCCATCAAGCGTAAGTTTTTTTCTGTACTGGCATGGTCTCCTAGTAACCACAAAACACTGCCCTTAACTTGATATAATATCCGCATCCAAATGGCAAAGATCGTAGGGGTGATTTTATAATTGTTATTAAAACAACAAAACACAAAAGTGTGTTCAGGCAAATTTAGTTCTGTACGAGTTAATATTTTATCTGCTATATGCAGCGTAGAGTCGTTGACTTGAAAGCTATGCGGTAAATAAGCAATTTTTTCTGTGTAGTAGGTTTGATGTTCTTCAGGTATCAGTGTTGAATCAGCTAGCAAATAATCTATGTAATCCGCCCCGATTGTTCCTAGATAGCCCAGATAACTCACTTGAATAGGAGCTGCTCGCATAGCAAAAATACCTGTTCTACACCCGTCAGTGTAGCCATTTAAATCAACGGCAATATCAAGTTCCAGTTCTCTTGCCAATTGTACTACCTGTTTATCTGATTGCTGGCTGACATCAATAAATTGATCAAATGAGGCTTCTAACCTTAAGCGCAGTTCATCTTTCTGGTTTGTAGAACGGAAAGAAAAAGCAATCACTTCAAACCGTGATCGATTATGACGCTCAAACAATTCAGCCGTTAGATAAGCAACGGGATGATGGTAAAAATCCGATGAAAAATAACCGATTCTAATTTTTTGGTGGGTAGTTTTTACAAGGGCGGGCAAAAGAAAAGCACTAGGATACTTTGCTTCAATAAGAATTTCTGCGGCTTTTTTCTGTAAAGTAGGTGATGGAGATATTGCTTGTACAGCAAAAGAACTGGATATTTTTTCACCCTGTTCTACGCCTTGTGTGAGTTTATGCAGATGTTTATCAAAATCACTCCAATCACACAGCTTCATTTTTAAAAACAGCAAAGCACCGAAGATAAACTCTAAGTCTGGCTTGATAGCGAGTGCGCGTTCATAGCTAATAACGGCCTCATCATAGCGGTTGAGTTCTTGCAACATGATAGCGCAACTACCCAGTGCTTCAGCAGATTCTGGGTTGATAGCCAAAATGCGTTCATAGTTAGCAAGTGCATCATCAAGACGGTTGAGACCGTGTAACGCAATACCACGACCAGAGAGTGCGGCGATAGAGTCTGGTTTAATGCTTAACGCATAGTCGAAGGAAATGATGGCTTCATCACAACGATTGAGTGCAACTAACGCATCGCCACGATTACAGTATACTTCAGCATTTTCAGGCTTAAGCACTAGGGCACGGTCATAACTAGCAACTGCTTCGTCAAAACGTTTGAAAATTTGTAGTATGTTTCCATAATCATAGTATGCGTCCGCATCATCAAATTTGATAGCTAGGAGATGTTCATAGTTGCTGAGTGCTTCATCAAAGCGTTTAAGTTCTCTTAATGCAATGCCACGATTAGTAAGCGTTTCGATATAGTCAGGTCTAATGTTTAATGCACGGTCAAAGCTAAAAATAGCTTTATCAAACTGTTTAAGTGCCAATAGTGAGTTGCCACGGTTATAATATGCTTCCGCGTAGTCTGGCACGATGACTAATGCATGATCATAACTGGTGATAGCCTCATCAAAACGTTTAAGTTCATGAAGTGCAAGACCGAGGTTTGAATGGGCAGCCGCGTTATCGGTGTTTATTGCAAGTGATTGAGTAATTAAATCCACTGCCTGTTGCGATTGCCCTAGCTGGTGAGCAAGCACACCTAAAAAATGTAGGGCATCAACGTGTTGGTGCTGTTCTTTTAATAATGCTTCATATAAAGTTTTCGCTTGTTTCAATTGCCCTTGTTGGTGTAATTGGAAGGCTTGTTGAAAGGTAGCTGTGCAAGTTGGCAGTAACCCATGTTGCTGAATAGACTGAAGGTCTTGGGCAGGCACATAAATATAATCAGGAGCTAGATTAGCTTGATAGCGGTCGAACATTGCTTGATAAGCGGCTTCGAGATGTTGAGTAAACAGGGGGGTATCAAACAGGGGGTAAGTCAGACGGTGTTCAGCTAGTTTTTGTTTGATAGCGGCTAGCCGTTCGGGATGCGTAGCAAGTTGAATTGCTAGTGCTTCATAATCCTCAATAGTGCTGGCAATTAGCTCTGGTAAACCAATAGCATAAAGCAAACTAGCTGCCATTCTGCCTGCAAAAGTGTCACCTAAATAAGTTAATACAGGTAGTCCAGCCCATAATGCCGCACTGGCGGTTGCACCTGCATTGTAAGGCTGAGTATCTAAAAATAAATCTGCAACACGATGGCGTGCTAAATACTCAGGCATAGGCAAGCGTTTAGCAAACACTAATCGGCTAACATCTATACCTCTGTTGGTTGCCTCCTTACGTAAGTTTTTTCCAGCGGTTTCATTATCTTCTAATAACCACAAAACGCTACCCTTAACTTGATGCAATATGCGCATCCAGCTATCAAATACTGTGGGAGTGATTTTATAATTATTATTAAAGCAACAAAACACAAAGCCTTGTTCGGGTAGACCCAGTTCTGCTCGGGTAAATATTTTATCCGCAATAGTTATTTTGCGGTCGTTGACTTGAAAGCTATGCGGTAAATAAGCAATTTTTTCCGTGTAGTAGGCTTGATGTTCAGTGGGTATCAAGGTTGAATCAGCCAGTAAATAGTCTATGTAATCCGCCCCCATTGTTCCTAGATAGCCTAGATAACTCACTTGAATCGGTGCTACACGCATAGCAAAAATACCTGTTCTACACCCATCAGTGCAGCCATTTAGATCAATGGCAATATCAATCTCTAGCTGTCTGGCTAAGTCCACGATTTGCTCGTCTGATTGTTGACTGACATCAATAAATTGATCAAACGCGGCTTCTAGCCTTAAACGCATATTCTCTTTATGATCGGTTTCATGGAAAGAGAACGCGATAATTTCAAACTGTGAACGGTCGTGACGTTCAAATAATTCAGCCGTTAGATAGGCGACAGCGTGTTGATGAAAATCCGATGAAAAATAACCGAGTTTGATTTTTTCATGGACGTGTTTTACTGGCAGGGGCAAACGCGTAGCCGTGGGATGTTTTGCCTTGGTATAAATCTCTGCGGCTTTTTTCTGCACAGCAACGGCAGAAGACATTACCAATAGAGAAAAGGGAATAACTACTTTTTCACCACGTTCTAGGTCTTGGGTCAGTGCGATAAGATGATGATTAAAGCCATCCCAGTCACATAGGTTCATTTTTAGATGTAACCAAGTACCGAGAATAAAGTCCATGTTTGGCTTAATGACCAACGCCCGTTCATAGCAATTGATAGCATCATCAAAACGCTTAAGCTCATGTAGCATATGACCACGGTTGAAAAGTGCATCGGCATTGTTAGGATTGATGGCTACGGCACGGTCATAACTGGCAATGGCTTCATCAAAACGCTTAAGCTCGCGTAGCGCGAGACCACGGTTGAAAAATGCATCGGCATTGTTAGGATTGATGGCTAACGCACGGTCGTAACTGGTAATGGCTTCATCAAAACGCTTAAGTTCATGAAGTGCGAGACCAAGGTTTGAGTGTGCTGCCGAGTTATCAGGGTTGATTGTCAGTGCTTGCGTAATTAAGTCTACGGCTCGTTGTGCTTGCCCCTGTTGATTAGCTAGCACACCTAAAAAATGCAGAGCATCAATGTGTTGGGGTTGCTCTTTTAATAATGCTTCATATAAAACTTCCGCTTGTTCCAGTTGCCCTTGTTGGTGTAATTGGAAAGCATATTCAAAGGTAGCGGGTGTCGTGTGAGGTTGTTTTTTTGTGTACATTTTTTCAATCTTTTATAGAAGCTGCTATTGTTGTGCAGGTATAGTTATATAGGGAGTCCAATAGCATTAGCTATTGACCATAAAATAGCTTAGGCTGTTTTACTCCACTTCAGTTGTTAAAAACTAGGGGTTATTTTTTTGCCACAATCAATTTAATAATATCGCCGCTACGTTCATCAATATGTACTGAACTAAACGGGCAGGATTGCACATATTTAACAGTATTGCGATTGATATTAGCACCCACTAGGGCAACAACAGCAGGGTTAATACAGTTCATCACCCGCGCCAGAACAGGTTTTGAGCTGACAACATGTTCTAGCAGGATGACTTGTCCACCTGGTCTACATACGCGATACAGTTCTTTTAAACCTTTTAAAGGGGAGGGTACTGAGCAGAAGACGAAAGTAGCAATCACCGTGTCGAAGCTATTGTCGGCAAAGTATAAAGACTGCACATCCATTAAATCCAATTCAACGGCAATGTTTTTTCTGGTTTGTTTTTCTGCGGCTCTTTTGAGCATTTCTTGACTAAAATCAATCGCGGTTATTCTGGCATCGGCAGGGTAATAATCGAAATTTTTGCCTGTGCCAACACCGACTTCAAGAATATGATGACCTTGTACTTGCTCCCAACATTTTTTACGCCAACCTTTAAAAATCAAGCCTTCCATAACGGCTTCTAAACCTTCAAAATAAGGTGCGATACGATTATAGCGTTGTTGTATGGCGGCACTGTCTGGCTTCATAATGGTCGCTGTTGATGAGTTGGGTATATGGAATCTTACCGTGCGAACTTACGCTTCATCAACACTATTTTTTTTCATCGTGTAAAATAAGCTTTATAGATTGGGTTAGCGTTAGCGCAACCCAATATAGCTCTCAATATGTTGGGTTACGGCTATTACCTAACTCAACTTACACCGCATTGGATTAGTCATAGACGTGAAGCAACAATTAGAAGATTTAGTACAAACGCCTCTTCCTACGCAGCATGGCGATTTTATTCTGCATTACTACAGCAATACGCTGGATGATAAAGAGCATATTGCCTTGGTGAAAGGTGAGGTAGCGAATCAAGAAAACGTACCTGTCCGCATTCATTCTGAGTGTTTTACGGGTGATGTGTTAGGTTCAAGACGCTGTGATTGTGGCGAACAATTAGCAATGGCCATGCAGTATATTAATGATGCGGGTTTTGGTGTAGTTGTTTATTTACGTCAAGAAGGGAGGGGCATTGGTCTATTAAAAAAACTACAGGCGTATAACTTACAAGATCAAGGTATGGATACCGTCGATGCTAATATCCATTTGGGTTATCTTGCCGATGAACGAGAATATGATGTTGCCGCATTGATATTGCAAAGTCTAGGCATAAAATCAGTCAAATTAATGACCAATAATCCCAAGAAAATAGAAGCACTGACCAACTTAGGCATTAATGTCGTAGATCGTATTCCGATTGAAGTCGTGGCACACGATGACAACGTGGATTATTTAAAAACTAAGGCTAAAAAAATGGCACATTGGTTGTTTGATAAAAAAACAGACGATTAAGTCATTTTTCCACGAAAAACACAAAAAGCACGAAAATAGAACGATAAATACATAAAATATCACTCGCTGTTTGGACTGCCTTATAGCTAAACGCGTGTTTGCGTTCGCCCTGAGTCTTGTTGACGGGTGCTAGTGGTTCGACAAGCTCACCACGAACGGCATCAAGTTATACTGGATTATTTCTAAACTGTTCGTGCTTTTCGTGGAAAGTATTTTTTGGCAATTATTCACAGTCTCTTGAGCGTTTAACTCGACTTATAACCGTCCGTATTATGCGTCACCCAGCGTTCTTCATCCGTTATTAACAACTCTTTTTTCCAAAACGGCGCGTGTGACTTTAAGGCTTCCATAATATATCGGCAAGCATCAAAGGCATCACCACGGTGTAATGTCCACACTGACACCAACACAATCGGCTCATTGGGCAGAATATGACCAACCCGATGCACGACTAGAGCATCTAAGACAGCCCATTGTTGTTTAGCCTCGGCAACAATTTTTTCCAACTGTTTTTCAGTCATGCCAGCATAATGTTCCAGCGTCATGGCTTTAACGGTATCGCCATCATTAAAGTCACGCATCGTACCTATAAAAATGCTGGTCGCACCGTATCCTGAGGTTGCTAAATTTTGATACTGTTGGATTTCTTGCCAAGGGTCAAACGCCGCATGACGAATCATAATAGCCATGATTAGCCTCCTGTCACAGGTGGAAAAAATGCCACTTCATCCTCGTCTTTAACGAGGTGATCAAGCGTAACATAATCCATATTAACGGCTACCAACACATTATTGGGCAGTGGTTTCGTCGCATTAACACCCTGCCAAACATCACGCACGGATAATAAACCAGTCCACGCCAAATCGTCTTCTGACCGACCTAGACTGTCTTTTAAACTGGCAAAATAACGGATTTTGATAGACATATTCATTCCTAAAAACACAAAAAAAGCGATAATACGCCAACTTTAATGGTAGTCCAACACACTGAGTGATTAAGATAATATCAAGGATTGGCGAATATTGGCATTATAGAGATGAATAAAATACCAAATGCTACCGATAAGATTTTC
>WSSedA1B2DRAFT_1000318_pt1 | contig 10087 bp, 8 predicted proteins | sample WetSurSiteA1Bulk_FD_9465 | JGI IMG/M metagenome (IMG submission 9465) | reverse complement strand
ATTTTTGAGAGATTCGTACTGACCAAGCAGTTTCTCATTTTTCAGCTTTTCGTTTTCAATTTTAACAGATTGTTTGTCATAAATTGTCTTTATAAATATGATTCCGCTGATTACTACTGTCACTATTAAAAGATCACGAAGCGAGTATATCAAATTGAACCTGTTTGTATCAGGCTCATTATAAATTAAATGTTTTACTGAAAAAAATACATCAGTTAAGATAGTAACAGATACAATCGTTAGTAAAATCGCAATCGAAATTCGTTTTGCATTGAGATGGTGATTGCTGTCTAACGGTCTTAAAATAAAATAGTTGATAATGAATGTAAGAAAAGCTACAAATGAGCTTATCAGCACCTGACTTATNACAANGCCAGGNCTTAAATCACGCGTACTTACTCCGGTACTTTCTGAAATAAGCCCGAATCGAAGCATAATGCTATTGAAATGTATAANGATTCCCATTACCAGGGATATGATTAATACAATCCCTAAATAGTTCCAAAACTGATTTGTTTTCATAATTCAAAGATATATTACTAAAAGAAATACATAGGATAAAAGAATTGAAATGGTAAATGCAGCAGTTGAGACTGACAAAATGATGGTTGAAATAATAGTTGAGGTTGTATCAAAAATGTTATTTTGGATACTTTTCCCTTTGTGTAACTTTGTGTTGTACTTCGTTCCCGAGTACTTGGGATTTGTGGTTCAATGATTTAAAACTTAACCACAAAGGTTCTCAAAGGTCATAACTAAGGGCACTAAGGACTTTTGATACAGCCTCTACCTCTTCTTAATCAATTTGCCATCTGTGAAATTCTCCTGGTACTCCAGTTTATCATTTTTGTCGTAACGAATCCATGAGCCGTTTTTTTTGCCATTCCTGAAGTTACCTATTACCCAAAGTTGTCCTGATTCTCTGTAAAATATCCATTCCCCTTCCATCAGTCCGCTTACAAAAGGTCCCTCTGCTTTAATTTTCCCGTTTTTGAAATAATAAGTTAATCTGTCATCAATAAGTTCGTGAATTTTCTGTCCGTTTGCATAAAACTTTTTTTCTAGCATTTTCTCTTTATAATAAGTCTGATAAGTTTTGTTTTTATCTCTAAAGTAATCATTTTTCATAGATCAGCAAACAGGCTTCCTGTTATTCGGGCTGCATACGCGATTTGATAACATTTAACATTTTATGGGAAACAACATGGATTTAATTCCAGCTTTTAGTGGTTTGCTCAGTTAAATGGTTCCGGGTATTGGTTTCCCGATCAAAATGAATGATAAACATCAAAATAAGTTAACTCTTTACAAAATAAATTGTTTAATAAGCTGGTGGTGATATATGTTATGATTTTAATATTTAAAGAAATGGAACCGGAAACAAATAATCTGAATACTGTGATCATTGGTGGTGGTCAGGCAGGATTGGCGGTTGGATATTTCTTAAAAAGAATGGACATTCAATTCATTATTCTGGATGAGAATCAGAGAATTGGCGATTCCTGGAGAAAAAGATGGGATTCTCTGAAGCTTTTTACTCCTTCACGGCATGAAAGTCTGCACCTGTCAAGGCTTTGGCAATATGATCATCATAGGATACATAAAAACGACATAAGTTGATATATATGAATGCTTCAATATTAGACGTAATAGTGGTTGGTGCAGGACACGCAGGGCTCAGTATAAGCTATCACCTTAAGAAACATAATGTGAATCACATAGTGTTTGAGAAGAGTAAAATCGGGGATTCATGGAATAATCAAAGATGGGATTCATTTAAATTAAATACGCCTAACAAATGGAATTTGTTGCCTGGGCAAGAGTGTATTTTTTCTGATTCAGAGGGACTATGTTCAGCATCAGAATTTGTTGCCTTTCTTGAAGGATACGCAGCTAAATTTCAACTGCCAGTGGTTGAGAATTGCGAAGTTATATCAATTGAAAGCATTCCCGAATCAAAACTTTTTTTTGTCACAGTATCAGAAAATGGTTCCACTAAAAACTTTAGGTGTAATCAGGTTGTGGTTGCTTCTGGCGCTCAGAATAAAAAGAATATTCCATCATTTGCAAGGAATATATCATCTGAAATTTTTCAAATACATACAAGTGAATACAGGAATGTTTCATCATTGCCTCATGGAGCTGTTCTCGTAGTAGGCAGTGCACAATCAGGCATTCAAATTGCTGAAGATTTAATTTGTGAAGGGAGAAAAGTATTCATTTCTACAAGTCAGGTAGGTCGCGTTCCAAGAAGATATCGAGGTAAAGATATAGTCGATTGGCTTGTTATAACGGGATTTTATGATCAGCTTACCATTGATGTTGCTGACAAGCAAATATTGACAATGAAACAGCCGCAGATTTCGACTGTCGGAGTACGGGGACATAGCTCAAGCTTACAGGCGTTGGCAAAGAATGGAGCAGTTATTCTTGGTAAGATGGGAAACGCAAATGCTTTAATGATTTTTATTAAGCCAGATGCAGCAGCTAACGTAAAATTCGCCGACGAATCATCGATGAAGGTGAAAGGAATGATAAATCAATATATCCAAAAAACACAACTATACGCTCCTCCCCCAGAAGAGGATTCAGGAGATGCGTATGATGAAACAGCAGATTGCGTATCACCTGTTACTTCTATCAACCTGGCGGAAAATAACATCACCACCATCATCTGGACAACCGGATTTACCGGTGATTATTCCTATCTCAAATTTCCTGTCTTAAATGACAATGGAATGGTCATACACCACAACGGAATTTCAGATATCAATGGATTATACTTTCTTGGTCTGCCCTGGCTTCGCAAAAGAAAATCTGGAATCATATTAGGTATTGAAGAAGATGCAAAATTGGTTGCTGAGTTAATACTGTCACACTACGGTCCTAAAATTTAGTCCCCTTCCCCTGCTGCAAACATATAAAGCTCAGTGAGTTACGTTAAATCGGAATGTTCATAAGTTATTTAGAAAGAATGCTATTAACTCTCACCGACTTTTAATACTAAAATCCGTAACTTTTTGACCACTTTAAAAAAGGGTCTGAAAACACATAAAGCACATGAGTCAAAAATAGAAATTTGACTTCGGTGATATTGGTCAATTTTAAAATGACTTATTATAACCACACGCACTGACTTATCCTCCGAATCATATATTTTTGTCAAACAATTGATGTAAATGAAACACAAAGTCCTGAAAAAACAGCAAATATCAAAGATGTGTTTTGTATGTGGCGTGAAGAATGATTTCGGGCTGCACGCCAATTTCTACGAAACAGATACTAACGAGTTGGTTGCTTTGATCACGCCCTCAGAGAAACACCAGGGCTATCCTGGAAGAATGCATGGAGGTATAGCGGTTACAATCCTTGACGAAACAATCGGGAGGTCAGTACGTAATAATAAAGATGAACAAATATGGGGCGTGACCTTGGAATTAAAAACCAAATTCAGGAAGCCTATACCACTCGGACAAGAGTTGAAAATTGTTGGGCGCGTGACCAGCGAAGGAAATCGTTCTTTTGAAGGTACTGGAGAAATTGTTCTCCCAAATGGGGAGATCGCTGTTTCTGCTGAGGGAAAATATATGAAGGTGGACATTAAAAGAATCGCTAACGAATCGAGGGTAGATGATGACTGGTTTTTTGTGGATAGTCCTGATGATCCTGCAGAAATTGAAATTCCCTGAATACATCATTACCGATGTTGAGCAATGTTTAGAAGACATAACCAGAAACCAGAAACATGCAGCCAGAAACTCGAGTTAATTAATAGAAATAAAAACTATTTTTGAAAACAAAACAATCTTGAAATAAGAATAAAAAATGGCACAACAATATTTAGATCATTCAAAAGCAATTTTAACTTCTAATCGTTCAAATTTTAAAGGAGGAAGCAAAGGTTCCGGAATTATCTCTTTATTCGGGTATCAGGACGAATATGATCTTAGAGAGGGGTATCCATTATTAACTACCAAAAAGATGGCTACAAAATCTATGTTTCATGAAACAATATGGTTCCTGAGAGGGGATACAAATATCAAATATCTTGAAGACAATAACGCCCCTATTTGGCGACCTGATGCTTTTCAGGGCAATCTTCCCGGGATGCAGAAAGAAGGAATTTTTCCTGTAAGTATTGAAAAGTACTCTCCTGATTGGGACAAAGCAATGGAAGAATATGGTCAGAGGGTAAAGGAAGATCCTGAGTTTGCAGAAAGATGGGGCGATGCCGGACCAATATATGGGAAACAATGGAGAAGATGGGAATATTATGATCATGACAAAGGGAGGTTTGTTGAAATAGACCAACTGGAAAAATTGATAAATGGTTTAAGAAAGAATCCAACCGGAAAAAAGCACATTGTTGATTCATGGAATCCCGGAGACACGCCAAAAATGTCTTTACCTCCATGTCATGTTCTTTATCAGGCAACTGCTAATGAAGAGGGCGAATTAGAATTGCAGCTTTACCAGAGAAGTTGTGATCAATTTTTAGGTGTTCCTTTTAATATAGCCAGTTATGCTGCTCTTACCCAGGTAATTGCTCAAGGAGCAGAGATGGTTCCAAAAACATTTATCCACACTTTTGGAGATTCACATTTTTATGCAGGTATTGGAAAGAGAACTCAATGGCACAGGGATAATTTCAAGGAACTGCAAAAAAGAATAAGAAATGTTTCTGTAAGAGAAGAATATTTAGAAGTTGTTGATTGGATTAATAAAAATGCTCCCAGTGACGGCAATGAAGAAAAATATGATCATGTAACTGCAATACTTGAACAAATGTCAAGAGAACCCAAACCTTTACCTAAATTACATATTGCAAAAAAACCGTTTGATCAACTAACTATTGATGATTTTGTTGTAGAAGATTATAATCCTCATCCTCCAATCAGAAGGAGTATGGCTGTATAGCGTTGTCTTGCGGTCTTGAAAGTCGTGCGGTCTTGAATCGCCTTTAAACCGTTATGCCATTGTGCCTTTACGCCTTACATAAATTATGGGAAATAACAACCAGGATATACTACCTCTTAATAAATACAATAATTTGGAGGAGTTGGTATTTGCTTTTCCAACAGACGAACTTTGGAAATTAATGACCTATAAAAAAACAGGTCTGATAGAGGGGAACGCCGGAGCATTAAAAAAGATTGTTCAAAATGGTCTGTTTCGAAAAAGGAGCGAATTGGAAGAGGACCCTTCCTTCAAGCAGGTTATTCCATATGCAATTATCTCAAACAATGAACCGGAGCGAAGCGGAGTTCGGCAAAGCCAATCATTTTGCTTATTTAAAAGGACATCCGGGCAGACAGAAAAAAGGTTGCACAATAAATTCTCTTTAGGAGTAGGTGGTCATATGAATCCCGGCAACTCAAAGGAATCGAATGAACAATATTTAATTAATGAATTAAAAAGAGAATTTTTTGAAGAGGTCAGACTATTAAATGGTTGTTTAATAGAGGATATAGAATTTATTGGCTTTATTAATGATGATACAATTCCGGTTGGCAGAGTTCATATCGGGATTTTATATAATATCCATGTATCGGATAAAAATATTGTTATTAATGAAACTGACAGGATGACAGCAGATTGGGTTGATAAACCTGATTTGGCTGAGTTTTATGAAGGGATGGAAACATGGACTAAAATCATATTTGATTTCTATATTAACATCGCTTAACTTTAGTAATTCGTTTTTAATTGCCTCCTATGAAAAAGTCATTCATTATCCTATTTATCCTGCTATCACCACTTTCAGTAACGATGATTGCCCAGGACAAACTTGTTACTGAAATATGCATTCCATGTGAAAAGCTAATCGAACTTAAACTCCCCGATGTTAAGATCACCGCTGCAATTTCAGTCACCCAGGGACCGTCACACTGCAAAGTAACGGGAGTTATTGGNAAGGAGATAAATTTTGAGCTTCTTCTGCCGCTCAACTGGAACGGTATCTATGTAATGGGTGGCGGAGGAGGTTTTGTAGGATCAGTACAGAATATGGCAGCCGGGAAAGTAAAGGAAGGTTATGCAACATCCGGGACAGATACGGGTCATAAAACAGCAGGTTTTGGATCGGCCAGCTGGGCGCTTAATGATATGGAGAGGCAGGTGAATTTCGGGCATCTTGCTGTTCACCGTACTGCCGAAGTATCGAAAACGATAATTGGTAACTATTACGGCAATTGGCCGAAATATTCTTATTTCATGGGATGTTCAAGGGGAGGTGGACAGGCTATGATGGAAGCGCAACGCTATCCGGACGATTTTGATGGTATCATTGCAGGAGCTCCTGCCTTTGACTGGATATCAATTGCAGTCGAAGCTATCCAGAATACTCAGGTAGTCTACCCGGCGAAGCTTACCGAATCGATTCTTACAAAGGAGCATATTAAAATCCTTCACGAAGCAGTATTGAAGCAATGTGATTTGCTTGACGGTGTTAGGGACAGTATTATAAACAATCCTGCGATTTGTAAGTTTGATTTTACATCTCTGCCGGTATGTCCGGGGGATGTGCCGGGAAAGGGATGTTTCACCGCCGCCCAGGTGAAGGCAATAAAGACGATCTATGAAGGTTTTGATACAGGGAACGGCTTCAAATATCCGGGGTTCCCATTTGGCGGTGAAAATGAAGGAGGTGGCTGGATCACATGGATCACTGGTCCGAATGAGATGACGATGCAAGGAGGTTATCCAAGCCTGATTGCATACTTTGGCATAGAGATATTCAAATACCTGATTTTACAGGATCCAAATTGGAATTACCTTGATTATAAATTCAGCGGTTATGACAAGGAGATGAAATATGCAGCGGCTTATCTCAATGCAACATCAACTGATTACAGCGGCTTTAAAAACAGAAAAGGGAAAATCATCTTTTACCATGGATGGAATGATCCGGCTCTATCGGCATTTTCAACAATTGATCATTATAATGCTGTTAAGGCGGCTGATCCTGCAGTCAATGATTACATGAGGCTTTATCTTCTTCCGGGTGTACTGCATTGCGGAGGAGGTGAAGGACCAGCAGATGCTGATCTATTGGCGATTTTGCGTGACTGGGTAGAGAACAGCAAACCTCCCGAAAAGGTGGTTGTCACGAAAAAAGTATTTGATAAGGAGGTGATGTCGAGACCGGTTTACCCTTATCCGCAGGAAGTAATTTACGACGGGAAAGGAAATCCAAATGTTGAAAGCAGTTATAGGTTGAAGAAAGGGAATATATTTTAGATAAAATGCGAGTGGAAAATGAATGGTAACAGTGGATGGATGAAATACTCAAGGCGTTTATTCGTAAAGACAATAGGAACCGCCAGTGCAGCTGTTTTAAGTTACCCTGATCTTGATCTGTTATCAGGTAATCCTTTGAGGGTTGAGGTTGTAAATCCTTACAACAGGGTTCCGGTAAGTCTGATTATTGATGATTCCCCCTGCCTGGCGAATATGGCACATTTCGGAATCCCCCAATTTGCAGAGGTATTTCCCGATAATTATAAGCAGGATTGGCACAAGCTCCCGCAGGAAATCCCCGATAGTTTTGTAAGGGAGTTCGGTGAATGGTGCCACGAAAACGGTGTGAAAGGCAAATACAGTGTTGTCCCTTACCCGGCCTGCACAGGCTGGATTAACCGCTTTATTCCGGGATGGACCAAACGTGAGCTCGTGAATAGCCTGAACCTTATCCGTGAGGTTTTATTACCAGACTGGGATATTCACCCTGAAATGATAAGCCATACCAGGGTGATAGACATTAAAACCGGGAAACCATTCCCCGACCCGACACCTGAATTTATGGAAAACTGGGAATGGAGCCAGACAAAAAGTACTGATGAACTGGCAGCATACCAGTCTTATGCCCTCAACATACTTAAAGAAGCCGGTCTCCCATGTGAGGGGTTGACTACTCCCGGAGGATACGGCGGAAGGAACCAGAACAATCTTGCCCTGAGCACTCTGCAGTCATTGCGTGATGTTTACGGAGCTGTAATACCTCATTATTTCCGTGATCTTTTTACTGAAAAGGAGAAAAGTGTGGCTCCACAGGTACTCTTTCCTTCTGATCTCAATACCTCCGATCCGAAATGTGTTGTATCAATCCTCGGGTGTACTGGTGACTGGTTCGGCGGCTGGGATGGACTGGAACCAGGAGATGCTGATAAATTCATTACTCCTGACCTTCTTTCGGGAAGAATGGTTGAGGTAATAGACAGCGGTGAACCTGCTGTAATGGTGTGTCACTGGCCGGGTATATATTTCAATGGAGAGCATGTCGGATTCAATATCCTGAAACAGGTCAAAATAAGGCTTGACCAGAAATATGATAACCTGGTATGGATGAAATTAAGTGAAATCGCCCGTTATTGGGCAGCAAAGGAACTCACCTCAATCGCAACCCGAAACAACATAATTACACTTAATTCCCCTTATGCCTCACCAGGGTTCACGCTGAAGCTCAATTCACCGGTCAGTAAGCCGGTATTAAAAGCCAGCAACAACGAGTTGAAGCCTCTTGAAAAGATGAAAACCATAAAGGACCTGAAATCAAATACCTGGTACTCAGGCAAAGGTAACTCTTACATATGCTTCAACCTTGAAAAGGGATTAAACGAACTTACAATATGATCGTTCATCTGGCCAGGGCCAGGTTTTGATTTGCAATAATCATTCCGCCAATGCTTCAACGCAGGATTTGGCTGTTCAATCAGGTGCAGCGAAATATCGGTGGTCAGAATCATTGGCTTTTCGGCTTTTTACATAATCAAACAATCCATAACCGTTTTCAGGCATTTTGTATACTCTTCTCTACTGTTTGTGAAATTCCCTTTGCGCATATCAATGATTTGTAATAGATTACATTGGAAAATTAAATTATAATGAAGGAATTTGTAGTATTTCTGCTTCTTTTGGTAATAAAACCTTATTGTTTGTTTTCCCAGAATAGTTACCCGATAACTTCAAAACAATCTACAGATAATCGGACTATTCCTTCTGGTTGTACTGTTATTACCATTTCCAAAGGAGAGAATGTCTTTTTTGGCGGAAATGATGATTACATCAATCCTGACTCATATTACTGGGTACAGCCAGGCGATTCTTCCAGGTACGGAGTAATATGGATCGGCACTCCTGATAATCCTCAGCAGGGAGTAAATGAAAAAGGTCTGGCTTACGATTCAAACGGATTACCAAGGTTTGAGGTGAATCCGCATACTGAAAGAATTCCTGTTCCCGGGGAATATCATAATTATCTAATGGAGATAATGTATAAGTGCTCAACGGTGGAGGAGGTTATCGACTGGGCAAATAAACATCAGCGATATCCATATATGCACGATCAGATGCATTTTGCCGATAAAAAGGGCGACGCAGTAATAATCAGCGCAGGGGAAGATGGCGAGATGGTTTTTACCAGGAAGCCAGGTGGTGATGGATTCCTGGTTTCAACTAATTTCAATGTAGCCAACCCTCGCAATGGCTTTGGTTATCCATGCTGGCGTTATGATAAAGCTAATGAACTGTTGGGGCAACTGATTGATAAAGAAGAATCGCTGAATTTCAATAATGTCACTAATGTTATGGATGCCGTTCATCAGGAAAGGCAAAGCTGGACGATAGAAACCCTGGTAGCTGACCTTGTCAATGGTGTGGTGTACCTGTACTATTTTTACCAGTATGAGAATCCAGTCATAATAAATGTAAAAGATGAGCTGGCAAATCCCAGGGAAGCGGGTCCTCTCAGCAGGCTTTTTCCGGAGAATGTTCAGCAGGAAGCAGCAAAGCGCTTCAGGCATGTGACAAAGACTATAAGAATAAACAATGTTGTTGGCAAATCATGGAGCGCCCTGATAGTCATCAGCATGGTTTTATTGTTCTTTCTTCCCGCACGTAATAAAGGACTAAGATTTTGGATTCCTGAATTTATTGTACTTGGCCCCGTCGCTTTACTTACAAAAATTATGACTCTGAATTCCGGGAAAGCAGCAATATGGAGGAATGCTCTTATTGAGTCAGTCGGGAACCTGTTACCTGTTGTTATTGCCTACCTGGTTGCACTGATTGTCTTGACTTTAAAAATGAT
>WSSedA1B2DRAFT_1000314_pt1 | contig 10151 bp, 8 predicted proteins | sample WetSurSiteA1Bulk_FD_9465 | JGI IMG/M metagenome (IMG submission 9465) | reverse complement strand
TCAGAGTAATACCAGTGCTCCCTTACATCACCATGTGGGACATTTTTGGCCATAAAAAAATCTTCACCCGGAACAGGTATTTCGATTCCTGCGGTCGGTTTGCTATAACCATGGTAGGTGCTGCTTCCAGGGTCATTTACCTGTACACCATCAACGATAAACCAGTAATAATGAAACCCGGGTCCTGCAGCAGGTATAATTATATTCCAGGTACCTGTGGTATCTTTAACAAGATCCAGTGGTTTGGGACATATCCCGTCACCACCCTGAACCTGGACTTTCAAAGCCTGGGGTGCTTTAAGACGGAAATAGACGCTATTATCAGCAGAAATCTTCGGGAATTCTGCACCTTGAAGATTTGAAGAGGCAGGCCTAAAACCGGAATCTGATTGGCCCGAGGCAAAATGGCTGAAAATAAACAGTATGAGCAAACCGGAAAGTAATTGTGCAAATGATTTTTTCATGATTTGTATTATAAAGATCTTTTTAAATAATAAGGTTATAGACAAATATAAGATTTTGGAAGATTCAGCTTAAAATGTAAGTTGTAAATTTGATAAATTTTAATACTTTGTTCTTTTTACTGTAATATTAAAATCATCAATAATGGATCCTGACAGCAAGAATAAAATCGACCAGATCATCAGGCTACGAAAAAAAGCTCATTCATATTATTCTAAAAAATCAAAGGTCTATAAATCTTTCGTTGAAATGGAAAACAACACTTATATTGACGGAGCGATTAGTAAAAAGAACAAAGAGCTTATAGCTATCGGTATTTCTGTTGTAATAAACTGTGAATCGTGTATGGAATGGCATATTAAACAGGCTATTGATGATGGTGCTACACAGAATGAGATTATCGAAGCAATTGAAGTAGGAATAGAGATGAGCGGTGGACCAGGTACAGTATCAGCCAGGTTTGCGATGAGTGTGCTAGATTATTACAAATCATCATAAATTTCAATGAAATATGATACCTCAGCCAGATTTTAATAAGTGTGCCGTTGTTTTTGGGGCAACCGGCCTTGTAGGGAAAGAACTCGTAACTGAACTCTCCGCAAGTAATGATTTTGAAAAAATAATTGCTGTGACCAGGAAAAAGCTAACATCATCGGATCCTAAGCTTGAGCATGTTCAGATTGATGACTTTTCCAAACTAATGGACCTGAAAGAAAAACTAAAAGGGGGTGTCTTTTTTTGCTGCATTGGCACCACTATCAAGACTGCCGGCTCACAGGAGGCTTTTACCAGGGTTGATCTCGAGATACCCCTGAAAATAGCACAGTTAGCCGAAACTTTGTCTGTTCCTGCTATGGTATTAATTTCATCGATGGGAGCAAACTCATCTTCTTCTAACTTTTACCTGAGAACCAAAGGTGAAATGGAGAAAAAGGTCCGGGAGGTCTATTCCGGCAAGCTGAGATTTGTCCGTCCTTCACTTTTGATGGGTAAACGCGAGGAATTCCGTTCAGGGGAAAGGATTGCAGTTGGTTTTATGAAAGCTTTCGGCTGGCTTTTTGCCGGGCCTTTAAAGAAATATAAAGGCATTTATGCCAGGGATGTAGCCCGGGCAATGATTAAAATATCACATTTTAAATCGGGGAAAATGGTTTATGAATCAAATGAGTTGCAGGAATTGATTTAAGACAGATACTTAAGTTTTTAATTCTTAGATTGAAAATTAATTAATTTTGGATTTCGGATTAGCGATTTCGGATTTTATTCAATCCGCAATAATAAAAACTATAAACTCATGAAAATTAAAATTGTAACAATTACCTTATTACTATCGTGTTCTGTGTTTATAACACTTAACGGACAGAATAAAGATAAAGCTGTATTCAGGGAACCAAAACCTGGTTTTTATCAGAATTCAATAATGAAGGATGACAGGGAGGTAAAAGAAAAAGCTGAACCTGAGAGGATTAACAGAAGCTTTGTTGTTGATATGACAACTGCCTCATTGCCTAATAAACTTGACCTGTATAAAAACCAGCAGTGGCACAATGCACCTGTTTCTCAGGGCAACACAAATACCTGCTGGTGCTTCAGCACAACATCCTTCCTGGAGTCTGAAGTTTACAGGATCAATAAGGGACAGGTAAAATTATCGGAAATGTTTACAGTTTACTGGGAATATGTCGAAAAAGTTAAACGATATATCCAGCAGAGGGGTAATTCGGCTTTTGCAGAAGGATCTGAAGCTAATGCCGTGACCCGCATGTGGAAAAAGTATGGCGCTGTTCCGCTTGAAGCTTATCCGGGTCTGTTGGATGGACGTAAATATCATAACCATGAAGCTATGTTTAACGAACTGCATAGTTACCTTTCTTCATTAAAGGCTAGTTCTTCATGGGACGAAGAGACAGCTATAGCCACCGTGAAATCGATTATGAATCATTACATGGGAGTCCCGCCTTCAGAAATAACGGTAAACGGAAAGAAAATGACTCCCCTGCAGTACCTGAATGATGTCCTGAAAATAAATCCGGATGATTATGTCGATTTGCTTTCGTACATACAGGAGCCTTTTTACAAGCAGGTTGAATACAAAGTTCCGGACAACTGGTGGCATAGTAGTACCTATTACAATGTTCCCCTTGATGTTTATATGTCGGCCCTGAAAAATGCAGTCAGTAAAGGCTTTACTGTAAGTATCGGAGGTGATGTCTCGGAACCCGGCCTTGACCGTGTTACCCAATGCGCTGTGATTCCGGATTTTGATATTCCATCATCTTATATCAATGATGACGCACGTCAGTTCAGGTTTTCGAACCAGACCACAACTGATGATCACGGGATGCATCTGGTCGGATATCTGGAAAAAGACGGGAAAGACTGGTACCTGATAAAAGACTCCGGTTCAGGATCAAAAAATAACGACCCAAATGCAAAGGAGTGGGGTTATTATTTCTTCTCAGAAGATTATGTCAAACTGAAAATGATGGATTTCATGGTGCATAAGGATGCCGTGAAGGAACTGCTTGAAAAATTTTAAAACAAAAACAGCTGCTCAGGCTGCAAGGAAGCGTTTAATAGTTTATTCCCTATAGGAAATATCCATTGTTGCGATTTTTTCCCTGTAATCTATATTACGGATTTTATACCTTGTAATTTCTTTCCCTGTCAGTACTGATAATTCCTTTATAATCTTCTGCCTTTTCGCAGATTTGAGTAACTCAAGGTCCTCATAGACAATTGTGTGCGTTACTGTATTGTTCCTGAGCGAGAACTCTTCCAGGACTATTGCGCTTATAACTATAAAAATGTTGAATATTATGACACCCAGAACCGGGAATCCTACCAGCTTTAATGAATTAATCACTGAAAGCCCGATAGTTGTAAAGATATATGACATATCCTTCAGACCGAAATTCCTTGTTCTGAACCTGAGGATGGCAAAAACCGCAAATAAGCCTACGGCCATTCCAAATTCAATGAATACTGATTTAAGCATTGATGTAATGAAGAAGACTGTAATGCCCATCATGAAAAAAGTAAACAGGAACTTTTCCTTTTTTGAGTATCTGAAATAAATACCCCGAATAAGAATGAATATAAATACCAGGTTTATTACAAACCGCATCAGAATACCGAAAAAATCCGGGTTATTCAAATTAAAAAAATTGTCAGGCATTGTCTAAGGTTTAAAGGTTAAAAGCAGAATAAAGTATTGCTTTATATCTACTTTTTTAATTCCGACTAAAGTAATTTAATGGAACACTTTGTCAGTGATCAAATTTATAAAATATTCTGATTCCAGAACGTAAATTATCTGTTCAATATTATTTATACAGATTTGTGTATTCTTTTCCTGACGGCTTCATTAAGAGATATCGTAATTAACTGATACAACTTCAGAATCTGACAGGAAAAATTGACTTAAGGATAAACATGATGTAACTTTGATTATAGAATAGAGATATCCAGAATATTTATTTTACTAATCATAGAATGATTGTTAATAAAACTCTTTCAATAGCGCACTACTTATTTGGATTGAGATTTGTTCTGACTTACAGGTTTCTGAATAGTAAAACTCCTCTGATCTGTGGTCTGGTTATGCATAATAAATGCAACCTGAACTGCCTTCATTGCAGAATAACTGAGCGACCGGCTGAAAGCCTTAGTTTTGAAGAATCTAAAAGACTGATTGATACTTTTTACAGCGAGGGAGGGAGAACCATTTATTTTGAAGGGGGCGAACCATTTCTTTGGCGTGATAGGGAGCACCAGCTTGACGATGTTGTCAGATACGCTCATAACAAGGGGTTCCTTGCTACCATTATTTACACTAATGGTACTTATCCGATAGAGACTTCAGCCGATACGGTGTTCATAAGCCTGGATGGACTTAAAGAAAAGAATGATCTTATAAGGGGAAAAGTATTTGACAAAATAATGCAGAATATCTGCTCATCAAAACACCCGTCACTTTATATCAACTTTACAATAAATAACTATAATAAAAATGAAATTGCAGGCTTCTGTGATTTTATAAACGGGATTAAACAGATCAAAGGAATTTTCTTTTATTTCCACTCTCCATATTATGGTTACGATGATTTATTTATCGGGGAGAGCGGAAAGAAAGAAATTTTAACCAGATTAATTGATTATAAACACAAATTTAAAATTTTAAACTCCAGGGCAGGTTTGAAATCGGCTCTGAAAAACTCCTGGGAACGACCTTTGAATATCTGCCAGATATACGAAGGAGGGAAAAAATATACCTGCTGCCGGTTCCCTGGCAATGAAGAATTATGCAGGAATTGCGGATACCTGAGCTATGCTGAAATTGATCAGGTTTTGAAATTTAAGCCTTCTGCGATTTTGAATGCGGTTAAATATTTCTAAAGATCAATATGCTGAAAACATACCTGAATAAAAAGATATACGGGTATCTTACCGGGGAGAATAAGTTAATAATGCAAAAGACAGTCCCGTCGGAAAATGAGTTACATATTAAATTTCAGAATATTAATGAATTGGGGATTTATCTTCATATTCCTTTTTGCCGTTATATATGTCCTTATTGTCCTTACAATAAAGAATTTTACAAGACTGATCTGGCAGAAAAATATACAACTTCTGTAATTAAGGAAATAGATTATTATGCTTCGATAGCTGGCAACAGGCCTGTAACATCTTTTTATATTGGTGGCGGTACCCCAACAACAATGCTGAACAATGGCATAGAAAAAATAATAAACCATGTTTATAAGGTCTTCAATATGAATTGCTCCGTTCATATTGAAAGTCATCCGAATGATTTAAGCCGGGAAAATCTTAATAATCTAAAATCGATGGGAGTAAGATATCTCAGCATAGGAGTGGAAGCATTACAGGACAGGCATTTAAAAACACTTAACCGGCCATATACAACAGATGAAGTAAGACAATCTGTAGAGCGCGCGGTAAACATGGCTTTTGATTGCGTGAATGTTGATTTTATTTTTTCGTTACCCGGTCAGACGTACCAGGAAATAGAGCAAGCCGGACTGATTCTTGCCGGTATGGGTGTACAACAGGCAGCCACCTACCCGCTTTTTCATTTTCCTTACACCAAAATGGGACAGGAATTAAAGAAGCATGAATCTAAAATGATCCTGTTATTAAGAAGAAGAAAAATGTTAAATATCCTTGAGGATATCTTTTACGCTTCTGATTTTGAAAGATCTTCTGTCTGGGCTTTCACAAAAAAGGGGATTGAAAAATACTGTTCGGTAACAGTTCCTTTGTATCTTGGCTTTGGCGCAAGTGGAGGAAGTTATCTTAATGATATTTTTTTCCTTAACACTTTTAATGTTACCGAGTATATAAAATCTATAAAGCAGAATAAAATGCCTATCGCGCTTTCTGTTGATTTAAATCAAAATATGCAAATGGCAGGCTGGCTGTACTGGAGAATTTATGAAACCAGGTTCCTGAGGAATGATTTCCTGAGCAGATTCGAAGTAGATTTTGACAGCAAATACGGGAGGCTAATGAGATTATTGTCTCAAGTAGGATTCTTAAAAGATGATGGCCGGAAAATAACTCTCACAGACAAAGGTGCTTATTGGCTCCATGCATTTGAAGATTGGTTCTCTATAGATTTTATTGGCAATTTATGGGGTAATTCAAAAAATGAACCCTGGCCCGATAAAGTAGTACTAATGGGCAACAGGATTAACAACTGAATGAAGTGTTCAGGTAAAAAATATTGGCCCGATTGGTTCTTAAAATGTCTCGGAGGCTGCAAGATAGAAACCGAATGATTTCTGGCCAAATCCGAAATCGACAGCAAGATTTGTACGTGACTTCTTATCGACCATAATCCTTAATCCGGCACCATACCCTGCTTTGATTGATTCAAAGAGTTTCAGATTCAGTGCCGGATTATCAGTCGTAGTTCCATTCAGGAATAAAACTCCGCCCAGAACGCCTCCGCATTTGAAAGGGAACCTGTATTCTGCTTCGCCATATACCAGGTTTGGTCCGCGAAATCGCCCCTGAGTGTAGCCGCGGCCACTCCGGCCACGCTGGTCATATGCTGTTGCAGGTAGAACAAGGTAGGGAAATTTACCTGCACCCGAAAAATTACCCATTGCCCAGAATGCAACCTGATGGCTTGGATTTGACTTCGACAAAGGATGATAGCTCCTCCATTCGAGCTGAAAATAGTTTACATTTTTCTCATTACCTAAAAACCTGTATCCTCCGCGCCAGCTGGCCATTGCATAAATACCCTTATAAGGCCTGATCATATTGTCGCGTGAATCGTAAACCAGATTGGCATTTATTGCGGATGAAAAGTATTTATCGACAGGGAAACCATAATATTTACTGTAGGCATAATGACTTGTCAGAAAAGTATCGCCGGGTTCAAGCCTGAGTTTTTCATCAACAATCTTTGCATATCCGTCGTAAGCATAACCCAGTCCTGCGTAGAATCCAGGTTTTATTTTAAAGGCGACTGACTGGTGAAATCTTGTAAAATTGAACTTCATTGGCTGGCAAAGTGAGTCATCAGTGGTTTCAGCTCCTGCCAGATTATATTGATAATCGAGTATTCCGCCTTCAGGTGAGGTCGTCCCTAAACCGTAGGTAGTCTGGGAATAAACCAGGTATCTCCAGTCTCCTGTCAGAAATATCTTGTTGTATCTGGTATAAATATTGTTTCTGACCATAAATATCAATTGAGATTTTGATGTTACCTGGGCGGTTGCAATGATGATTGAATATAAAGTACTTCCCGGCATTTTTAAAGCATATTGTCCGCTGACACCAAAAATAAATCCGGTAGCCGGGTTAGAGCCGATAACAGGAACAAGAAGCAAAGAACCACCTGATTCCGGTTTATTTTTTGGAGGTTTATGGAGAGCTGCCCTGATCACGTCAGGCAAATCCCGCTGAACACATCCTGTATCTGCTTTGATGGTCAGAGAGTCCTGAGCAGATACAAGAACCGGAATGGAAAATATCAAAACCAAATATGAAAAAAATCTTCCGGTATTTCTTAAAAGTTTATTCAACATAAAGCTGATTTTGAAAGTGATGTTTTACCTTGTGAAAGTAATATAAAAATTGAAAATAACAGCTCCTGATATTAATAAAAAGGCCTGATGATCAGACTTTTTAGAATGGATACCCGATCGCCAGGTTAAAGACTTTGTCGTGCCAGATTTGAGACATACTACGAAGCCAGTTTGAACCATTTTCAATATATGGAGTCCGGAGCGGGAGGCCGACATCAAGGCGCAGAATGAAAAAATTAAAGTCAAATCTCAAACCCATGCCTGTTCCAACCGCCAGTTGATCTGTAAATGTATTGAAATGGAATTCAGCCCCCGGCCTTGTTTCATCCGGATTTAAGAGCCACACATTACCAGCGTCTATAAACAGAGCCCCGTGAATTATTTTTGACATCCGGAACCTGAATTCCAGATTACCTTCAAGTTTTATGTCTCCGGTCTGATCTACAATATCAGAACTATCAGGTATATGCATGTTCCCCGGGCCAAGAGAGCGGGCTACAAAAGCCCTGACGCTGTTTGATCCGCCGCTGTAAAACTGCTCGACATAAGGCATTACAACTGAATTGGTGTAGGGAAACCCAACACCTGAATAGAGACGGAAGGCAAGACTTTTATTACGGAAATTCCTGTAATAACGTACGTCAGTGGAAAATTTCATGAACTGGGAATAAACATTTCCGGCTACTGTGTAAGGTCTGTCCCCCTCTTCGGAAGATATTTTTTTTAGCAAGTCCATTGCGTTGCCGGCGGAACTTATTCCAGCCTGGAAATAAAAACCATTGGGTTGTTTTGTGGCGCTGTTGTCATAGGTGAAATCGTACTTCATCCCAACAATGAACTGCTCTTCGAAGCTTTTTTTTATGTAAGGATTAGCTGTTAGAATTGAATCAAATTCAGTTGTGGTTTCCAATAAGTTTATCGAATTTATAAAAACGGGATAGAAAGCGTGAGTTATCCGGTTCGGTTTTTTCCATTGATAACCAAATCCCAGGTTAATTGAGCTCATTCTGTAATATTGAATTTTATTCAGAAATTCAAATCCCAGCGTGACAGATGTCTGCGGAAGATTAAAACGCTTTGGATTAATAAACCAGGAGGGAGCGATAAACTTCGGAAAAATCAGGGAAGCAGACAGTCCGGCGTTATATGATATTGTTCCAAGCGAGCTGGTCGATTTGTTTGTCCATTGCCATTCAAAGCCTCCATTAAGTTTAAGCTGCAGCCGGTTTGCCCCCCCGCCAACATTCCCATGAGCCAGGATGGCTGCAAATCCGGGGCCTGAAAAACCTGTGGATTTAGATACAATATTAGCCTCCAGGTCGAGACTGATGTCCTTCGCCGGGGTAAGTTCAACCAGCATATCCAGTTTATTTGCAAGGCTGTCAATATCAGGAATATAGCGAACATTTATAAGTTTGAATATGCCGTAGCTGTTCAGATGGGTAGTGGTTTTACGATGTTTTGCAGCTGAATAGGCATCCCCCTTTCTGAAATAAATAGACCTGGTAATAACCTCCGGTTTAAACCTCATACCCCTTGAGACTATAGTTATACCATCGTAATTAATAGTGTCTATCCTCTGATAAAGATTTGCTGAATCGGTATCTCCGGTTATCTGCACAGTAATATCATCAATAAAATATTTCCTGGTGGCATTCGGCAATGCGTCAGTGTTCTTTCCAATTCTAAGATCAATTTTGTGTGGTATGCGGGTAGTATCAGCTGTGTACTTTACATTTGACTGGTTAAAATAAAAATAACCATCTTCAATGACACGGTCTGTAATTTTTTTCGTTTCTGATTTGACCTTATCAAGATTGAAGACATCACCTGGCACAATAACTTTATCATCTTTAGACCTGTTGATAAGGGTGTCGACCGCATCTGAAGGAGGCTCAAAGGATATTTCATTATAAAGGAATGGCTTACCGGGTTTAATGAAGTAAGTTATCCCTGCTTTGCGCTGATTATGGGAGTTGGTATCTATTGCTGACCAGACACTTGCATTAAAGTAGCCATTTCCGAAAAGTTCAGATTCCAGTTTTCTGCAGCGTACCTCAGGATTAACGGTTGAAACCAGTACCGGCTCCTTAGCAAGAGTCCTGTAAAACCACCCTGGCTTTTTATTCTCCGCGGGTTTGTGGTAGTTATAAAGCCACAGGCCTACTGGCAGCAATAAACGTTTACCTCCGATCGAATTATTAGGTTTATAAAAGGTAGCCGATTCAGATAGCTGTCTGATTAGCCGGTCCTTGATTTTTCCTGAGTCACTGACAATTACTTCATTCTTCCCGGTGTACAAAAGCTGATCATCCGCAAGGAATCTGGTATTCGAGCATGCACCGGTTATCATACCCAAACCAGCTAAAAGCAATAAGTATATTTGCAGCTTTCTTTGCATTCCTTTAGTCCCCGCAGTTCTCATTTATTCTTAGTTTTCTTTTTCCGCCGCCAGATATCACTAAGTTTATCGTAATTCTTGCGGTAGATAAAACCGACACCCGATTTGGTTACCTCTCCTTCGAGCAGGTCTTCGTAATTCTGCTGCCTGTAAACCTTCAGGAATTTTGACTTGTTCGAGTCAAGGGCATACTCAAAAATAAAGTTCTCGATAACGTTGTTGCTCTG
>WSSedA1B2DRAFT_1000312_pt1 | contig 10175 bp, 10 predicted proteins | sample WetSurSiteA1Bulk_FD_9465 | JGI IMG/M metagenome (IMG submission 9465) | reverse complement strand
CTTTCGGCATTTTTAAGATCCTGAAGGAGATGAAAAAATCGAAAAAGATGATGCTTATGCTTGGGGGAGTGAAAAAAGACTACAGAGGTCAGGGAATCGATGTGCTTATGGCAGTAAAGATGTGGCATTCAGCCAAAAACAACAATATGAATGTTATAGACAGCCACCTGATTCTGGAAAACAATACCAGAATGAGAGCTGAATGCGAACGACTTAATGGGAAAGTCGTAAAGAGATTCAGGATCTATCAGAAACTTCTCAAAACCTGAACACAAAAGAGAATCCCAACAACTCCTTAAACTGGACCCGGGCTGATTTTAACTGAACTCCGTCCTCACCGATCACCGGGTTATTATCCTTGTCATAAACGGGAGTCTTGGTATCATCATCAAAAATAAGATGTGTATTTAGCCTGACCTCAGTGAACCAGTTCAGGTTGGCTTTCAGGATCATTTCCCAATCTACATCAATATTTAGCGGATTGTTGATATAATTCGTAAAAAGCTGCAGTCTGTTCAGGATAGAAACACTTTTAAATGGTCGGAATTCATTTGAGATTAAGAAACTTGCGCCAGGTTCATGTTTCGATTTTTTGTCTGCTGGAACACCATATTTTGTCTGGTCAATTGTGGCAGTGTCGGGAACAAAGGTGGCTTTGTAAGAAAATGGAGAGAAGTTGATCGAAGTGAACCTGTCAGGCTTATAATCAAGACCGAGACCAAGTGTCAGAATTGCCGGATTCATGAATCTAGAGACAGGGATCGAATCGTTTGGATAATTGTACCCTTTTGAAACCTGAGTTTTGAACAGCATGATACCGCTGAAATCAAACTTGCCAAAAGCTTTATGGTTTATTTTAGAATTGGTCTCGAGAAGATCAAGATTTTTTCGGATCCCGTCAGTGGCTGAAGCCACAAGTCCGTATTTTATCCTTGCAAAACTGGATGAAGATATAAGCAGTGGTTTGTTAAGGTAATCAGCAAACCATGTGATATCAAGAGTAGTTGATACACTGTTTTCCCCTCCCTTTGCCCAGTTTGTCAGTAATGCCTGGTTTAAGACAAATGCGGCTTCTGTATGATGCTTCCAGAATTCCTGTTTTGTTACAATTTTACCAATATCAACCAGGGTTGTTTTATCCTGAGGTTCGAGATCGATCCTGGCCTTTGCAATATAACCCTGCCTGGTAAGCCTCCTGAAACTGACACCATTTTCAAGATATAATCCAATTGTGTTTCTTTCGGGGGTACCTATCCAGACTGTTACCGAATCATCAAGTTCATTTCTGAGCCAGAAACGCATCATTTTATCCGATTTTGAATTAAGCCAAAAAGAGTACTCCTTGTTACCTGCACCGGTAAATCTGATTATACTGGAATCACGTTCTTCGATATAATCAAGAAGCACCACCACAGCCGCTTTTATTGAATCACTCTGGTAGGGATACCTGTAAAACCTGAAAGGGAATTCAGGTTTGTCTGACCTTACTTCCCTGAGAGTATCTACGATAACCAATATCGTTGTATCTACCAGTATCCTGTCCGGTGAACTGTAGGGTTTTGATTCTTTTATTGCTATTGAATCTGAGATAACTGTGTCACCTGGTTCCTTATTTATATCAATGCCGGACCTGGTGAGTGTATCTTTAAATAGTCTGAACTTCATTGGTTCCCAGATAAAAAAATCATCCCTTGGTATTGCAATTGAATCATAAGGATATTTCTCAAGAAAATTACCTGTTGAATCAAAAGGTTGGTTTGAAGCCTCAAGAATCAGACGGCCTAAAGCTGAACGCAATGGATCCCGGAAGTTTTTCCACGACTGAAACTGCATGGTTTTTTGCAGAAACATTAAAGCCTGATCGCGTGACAGAAAAATATCGGGACGACCCCTGTGGCCTGTTTCCTGGGAAAGTAAGGGAATCTGAAAGAAAATTTGTACAATAAAAAAAGGGAGTAAAAATCTTCCTTTCATAAGCATTTCCTATTTAAGTTAAACTTAGCGGGCCGAATATATAATGTTTCTATTAATTTCAGTGAGATGTCTGTAAGCCAGATAGATCAAACCACCTCGCCCCATCCGCCAGCCGGCGGATGGGACACTCCTCCTTGTTTAAAGGAGGGGAAAGTAATGTCAGATGCAACCATGACTTTCTCCTCCTCTCAGAGAGGAGAAGTACTCCCTGACGGTCCTGAAAGGGAGGGAGATGATGTGTTTTTGATAAAACCTCTTATTTATATAACGTTAAAATCTGCCATTTGAATATATTGAGAGATCAAAAACCTTACCTGACAAAACAGGGATTCTCCCCGGCAATTTATTATATAACATTAATTATCTGATTATTAATAATATATGTCGCTTAATTTTTACAAATATATTTTTGAATATTGTCAAAGCATTAACCAGTACTGTAGAACAAGAGTGAGGTTGTTAAATACAACGAGAATTTGTAACTTTCACGCTATAATAACCTTAAATTATTTGAGACCCTTAGTGAACCTTTGTGAATTCCTTTGTGCGACTTTGTGGTAAAAAAGATCAATTAACTACAAAGGACCACCAAGTTCAGCACAAAGGCATACAAGGTGAAAAATGCTTTCTAACAATTGAATTAGCCGATGATTAAATCCATGACAGGCTATGGCAAAGCCATTGCTGAAACATCACAGAAGAAAATAACAATCGAGATCAAATCTCTGAATTCCAAACAACTGGACCTCAACACCAAGCTTCCATGGCTATACAAAGAGAAGGAACCTGAGATCCGAAACATGATAAGTCAGATGCTTGGCAGGGGGAAAATAGAACTAACGATTTTTTTTGACGTTCTTGAAGATGAAGGGATACCTGTGATCAATAAATCAATTGTTAAAAATTACTATAATCAGTTGAAAGAGATTGCCGGAGAGCTTAATATCAACATTGACAATCAGATACTCCCAACTATTATGAGACTCCCCGATGCCCTTAAAACTGAAAAACCTGAATTGCCTGAAGCTGAATGGGATCTATTAAGAACACAAATTCTTGAATCGGTCAACCTGCTTGACCAATACAGACAGGAGGAAGGGAAATCGATTGAAAAGGATCTTAAAAAGTGCATGACCAGAATTCTTGAATCACTTTCATCAATTGAGACTTTTGAACCTGGAAGAATTGAAAAGGTAAAAGAAAAACTGATTTCAATATTAAAGGAGAATAATGGAACCGAGAATCTTGACAAAAACAGGTTTGAGCAGGAACTGATTTTTTACCTTGAGAAATTTGATATCAATGAAGAAAAGGTCAGATTGAAAAAGCATTGCGAGTATTTTCTGGAAACAATCGAAACTGAAGCACCAAATGGAAAGATCATAAGCTTTATTGCCCAGGAGATAGGACGTGAAATTAATACCATCGGTTCTAAAGCTAATGATGCTTCGATCCAGAAACTGGTTGTGATGATGAAGGATGAACTTGAAAAGATAAAAGAACAGATAAATAATATTCTCTAGGTTCCCGAGCCGGTTACGCTTAAACTCTTATTATTGGCAGCCTGGCGTCGCTGAGGTAAAACATTTAGTATGGAAGGAAAGCTTGTTATAATATCAGCCCCATCCGGAGCAGGAAAAACAACTATAGTGAACCATCTCCTTCAGAATGTGTCAGACCTTGAATTTTCAATATCAGCTACAACCAGGAGTCTGAGGGGAAAAGAAAAGAATGGGAAAGAATACTATTTCATTTCAACAAAAGAATTCAGGGAAAGGGTCAGAAATGGTGAGTTTGTTGAATGGCAGGAGGTATATAAAGATCATTTTTATGGTACCCTTAGGAGCGAAATTGAAAGGATCTGGGCTAAAAGAAAAAATGTAATTTTTGATGTTGATGTCAGGGGTGGAATTAACCTGAAGAAAACTTTCGGACAAAAAGCCATATCAATTTTCATAATGCCACCATCGGTTCAGGAGCTTGAGCAGAGGCTTATCAAAAGAGCAACAGACAATCCGGCAAAAATAAAAATGAGGGTTGATAAAGCGATTGAAGAAATGAAGCTTGCTAACCAGTTTGATCACCTTATTATAAACGACAATCTAAAAAGGGCTCAGAATGAAGTATATGAAGTGGTTATGAGTTTTTTAAATATTTAATAAAAGTTGCTGGTTGCTTGTTGTTATGTAGATTAACCTGTAACCAGTAACAGGATTTAATTTAAGATCATAATGTCAAAAATCGGCCTATTCTTCGGTTCATTTAATCCAATTCATATCGGGCATATGGCAATTGCAGGTTATATGAAGGAGTTTACTGATCTCGACCAGATATGGTTTGTGGTCAGCCCTCAGAACCCACTGAAAAAGAAAGAATCGCTGCTCCCCGACCGGCACAGATTTTATCTTGTCGAAAAGGCAATTGGTGAAAATATTGACCTTAAACCCTCTGATATTGAGTTTAACCGACCATCCCCTTCCTTTACCATAGACACAATGGCTCTGCTTCATGAGAAGTATCCGAATCATAAATTTGCCTTGGTAATGGGTGAGGATAATTTGAACACACTTCATAAATGGAAGAATGCATTTGAACTGATCAGTCAGTTTCCTCTTTACGTCTATCCGAGGCCAGAGGTTGTTAAAAAGAAAATTGATCTTCTGGAGGAAATCCTTAAAAAAGCTAAAATTAAATGGGTCAATGCTCCCCTAATGGATATTTCGGGAACATTTATCAGGAATGGCATCAAACGGGGCAAAAACATGTCTTATTTTCTCCACCCTGAAGTATGGAAGTATATTGTGGAGATGCATTTCTACGAGAAATAGTGATCCATCCCACTCAGATACTTGCACAGAGTAGCACAGAGAAATTCACAGAGATACTCAGAGTTATCTAATAGAATCCATTCCCCCTCTGTGGATCTCTGTGTTTCCTCTGTGGTTCTTTGTGTAACTAAAAAGTCAACAGGCTGTAATTGTTTATACTTTTTGAACTTCCTTTATTATCTCTCCGCCTCGGAGAAGTGATTTTTCGTTTTCAGGGATCAGTTTATGATATCTCTCAGGCAGAGATTTTTTCAACCCTTTTATAACATTATCAAGGCTTAATACTGGTTTCAATTTCAGGAATCCGCCAAGTACTATCATATTAAATGTTTTCGGACTGTTCATTTTTGATGCCTCTTCAGCAGCATCAATCCTGTAAACTGATATGTCCTTTCTTTCAGGATGTCTGGTTATTCCATTCCCGTCATAAATCAGCAGTCCTCCCGGCTTTATCGATTCTTCAAATTTATCGAGCGACTGCTGGTTAAGGATAATTCCAGTATCAAAGTGCCTGATTATCGGGGAACTGATTCGTTCCGTGCTAAGTATCACAATGACATTTGCAGTGCCTCCGCGCATTTCAGGACCGTACGATGGCATCCAACTCACTTCCATATCCTGCATAACACCCGAATATGCCATAATTTTGCCCATGGAAAGAACACCCTGTCCTCCAAATCCGGCTATTAAGATTTCTTCTGTCATTCTATTCGGTTTTTGATTGTTCATCCGGCAGCATATCAGGGATTTTCAGGTCACCAAGCGGATAATATGGGAACATATTTTCTTCCATCCACTTATTTGATTGAACCGGAGTCATTTTCCATCCCGACGGGCAGTTAGATACTATTTCAACAAAACAGGTGCCTTTGTTAAGTTTTTGATACTGAACTGCTTTCCTCAAAGCTTTTTTAGCTTTCCTGACATTNGCCGGATTATGAACACTCTGACGAGTAACATAATAGGTGCCTAGCAGAGTAGCAACAATATCAGTCATTTTCAAGGGATTACCCATGGTCCTTACATCTCTTCCATAAGGGGAAGTTGATGATTTCATCCCGGGAAGAGTAGTAGGAGCCATTTGTCCCCCTGTCATACCATAAATACCATTATTTATGAAGATAATCAGGATATTTTCGCCACGGTTACAGGCATGAATTGTTTCAGCTGTACCAATAGCTGCGAGATCACCATCGCCCTGGTAGGTAAAAACGAACCTGTCCGGAAGCAGTCTTTTTATGCCCGTAGCAACAGCCGGAGCCCTGCCATGAGCAGCTTCCTGCCAGTCGATATCAAGGTAATTGTACAGAAAAACCGAGCAACCCACTGGTGATACTCCGATTGTTTCCTGCTGAAGTCCCTCTTCCTCAATTATCTCCGCAAGGATCCTGTGGGCGGTGCTGTGACCGCATCCCGGGCAATAATGCATTATTTCATCGGTTAGAATACCCGACTTTTTGTAAGCAAGATTTCCGGGTTTCACTATTTCTTTTATTCCAGAAATTTCTTTCATATTTCAGATTTCTTTAATCAGTTTTTTAAGATTATCAACAACTTCATCTGGTGTGGGTATCATCCCGCCCATTCTTCCGTAATGATGGACAGGGACTTTCCCATTCACTGCAAGCATTACGTCTTCTACCATCTGTCCGGCACTCATTTCCACAGTAAGAATAAGCTTTGCCTTGTCAGCCAGCTTATTTATTTGTTTCGAAGGGTATGGGAAAAGTGTGATAGGTCGTAATAAACCTGCTTTGATTCCCTGTGCGCGAGCAAGTTCGACTGATCGCTGGCATACTCTGGCGCTCGTTCCATAGGCAACCAGCAGGTATTCAGCATCTTCGCACTGAAACTCCTCAAAACGAACCTCTTTCTCCCTGATCTCATTATATTTTGCTACGAGTTTCTGATTAAAGATCTCCTGCCTGTTCGGATCAAGCTCAAGGGAAGTAATAATATTTCTCTTTCTTGTTGGTGGTTTCCCGGTTGTAGCCCATTCAGGTACTGTTTTTGATCTTTCCTGCTGAGGCCCAAGCCAGACTTTTTCCATCATCTGTCCAATAGCACCGTCGGAGAGTATCATAGCCGGATTCCTGTACTTAAAGGCAAGGTCGAAGGCAAGTTCGACAAAATCGGCCATTTCCTGGACCGAAGCCGGTGCCAGTACAATAAGGTGATAATCTCCATGACCACCACCCTTTACCGCCTGAAAATAATCCGACTGAGCAGGCTGAATAGTCCCCAAACCGGGTCCGCCCCGCACTACATTTACAATAAGGCATGGAAGTTCGGCACCAGCTATATACGTTATCCCTTCCTGTTTAAGACTTATTCCCGGCGAGGAAGATGATGTCATAACTTTCTTGCCACACCCGGCTCCTCCATAAACCATATTGATGGCGGCGATCTCGCTTTCAGCCTGCAGGACAACCATTCCTGTCTTTTCATAAGGATTCGCATCCATCAGGTATTCGAGTATTTCACTCTGAGGCGTTATCGGATATCCGAAATAGCCATCGGCTCCGGCTCTGATTGCAGCTTCTGCAACAGCTTCATTGCCTTTCATTAATCTTAACTCTTGTTTCATCAGGTGGCTATATTTTTGTTTTATAAACAGTTATTACACCATCGGGGCAAACAATTGCACAGCTTGCACATCCTATGCAAAGATCGGGATGTGCAGGGTACGCATAGTTGTAGCCTTTGCTGTTAACCTCCTTTGCCATCGCAATAGTGCCAGTGGGACATGAGACCATACAGACTTCACATCCTTTACACCTGTCGATATTTACTACAATGCTCCCTCTTATTTTTGCCATTTTTGCTTGTTTTATTTAATACTTACCGGATGATCTTTATTAAAACATTTCAAACGATCTTCAAGATCACTGAAAAATGTTCTCGGCACCTGCGAAACGCATGCCCTGAGACCGTCATCCCTTTCACTTCCTGTCGTATCCAGTGTAATTGCACTTATCCCATAATGAAGAAGGTTGTTAATTAATTTCGCTGCTGTCATTCCGGGATAAGAAATTGTAAAATAGAATCCATCGGCCAGGGGCTCATCAAGATCCTTGTCATATGTTATAATGAATCCATTATCAGTAAACATCTTTTTCATAATACGGGCCTTTTCACCATATTCGATGATATCATCACGGTATTTATATTTGCCATCGTTTACCGCTTTAAGAAGAGCTGCAAAACCATATTGAACCGAGTGAGCCACTCCAGCTGATATTCCATACAAAGCACCGAATATCGCTGAATGGCCAAATTTGTCAGATGAGTAATATCTCAAAAGATCAGGATATGACCTGTTAAACAGATGATCTGAAATTGCCATCACTCCTATCCTCTGCCCCGCATAGCTGAATATTTTTGAACTTGAAATAAGTATTACATAATCGTCAGCATAATGAGCAACTGAAGGCTGAAATGGCGGCTTACCCGGATTGGAATAATCTTTTCTGAAATCCATCCCAAAATAAGCAAGGTCTTCAATAACAATAACATCATATTTACAGCATAATTCACCTATTATTGAAAGTTCTTCCTCATTAAGGCATATCCATGTGGGATTGTTGGGATTTGAAAATAAGAGAGATGATACTTTACCTGTCTCCAGATATGATTCAAGTTTAGCCCTTAGCTTTTTACCCCTGTAATTATAGACATCAAAAGAAAAATAATCATGACCAAGCATTTTTACCTGCTGCTTCTGCACAGGGAACCCGGGATCAATGAAAAGTGAGCCTTCCTTATTCCTGTCATTCCGGTTGGCAACAAGGAAACATATCATAGACCCCATCATTGATCCTACTGTTGGAATGCATCCTGCAGGATTAACGTCAACGTTCATAAACAACTTTATAAACCTTGAAACCTCTTCCTTAAGAATCCGCAGACCGGTTATTTCAGGATAAAGTGAAGCTACTCCATTATGAAGCGCTTCTATTTCAGCTTCAGTGCCTATTGATGGAGTCGGAAGCCCGGGAACTCCCATTTCCATCCTGATAAACTTAATACCTGTACTGTACTCAATGCAATTAACGAGGTGGACTATTTCACGGATTGAAGCTGTCCCCGGAGAAATAATACCAGTGGTTTTCTTTATCGACTCTATTAAATCAACAGAAATTGGAATATTATTCATCACAGGAAAAATAGTTAAAATTTTCTTTTGTCAATAACACGTTGCGATTTGCTTTCACTCCTCTCAATCATTTTTGGTTCCACAAGAGTTACTTTCATACCTAAGCCAAGAGAGCTTTCCAGTGTATTCTGGATTTTCTTCTGGAGAGCCTCAAGCTGGCTTATCTTATCAAGAAAGAAAGCTTCGTCCACCTCAACTTTTAATTCAAGTGTATCGAGATTGTTGACCCTGTCGACAATAAGGAGATAATGTGGTTTTATTTCGCTCATTTCGAGAAGAACACTTTCAACCTGTGAGGGGAACAGGTTTACTCCCCTGATAATCAGCATGTCATCGCTACGACCCAGGCATTTATCCATTCTGACCAATGTACGGCCACATCTGCATTTTTCGGTATTGAGCCTTGTAAGGTCACGGGTCCGGTAACGGATTAAAGGCAATCCCTCCTTGGTAAGTGTCGTAAACACCAGTTCTCCACTTTCACCTTCAGGTAAAACCTTTAAAGTAACAGGATCTATTATTTCAGGATAAAAATGATCTTCATTTATATGTAATCCTTCCTGACACAGGCATTCGCTTGCTACACCGGGACCTATAACTTCGCTGAGGCCGTAGATATCTATCGCTTTGATTTTTAATTTATCCTCGATTTCCCGTCTCATATTCTCCGTCCACGGTTCTGCCCCGAAGACACCGACTTTCAGTTTTAATTCTTCACGGCTTACCCCGCTCTCCTGTATTGCCTCAGCAAGGAAAAGAGCATATGAAGGCGTGCATGCCAGCACTGTGCTTCCGAAATCACGCATCAGCTGGATTTGTCGCAATGTATTTCCACCTGAAATAGGGATTACAGAGGCTCCTATTTTTTCACCTCCGTAGTGGAGTCCAAGTCCTCCCGTAAACAAACCATAACCATAAGCAATCTGGATAAAATCATTCCTGTTGGCACCTGCACTTGTAAGTGTGCGGGCCATCACTTCTGACCAGGTAGAGATATCATTTCTTGTGTATCCGACCACCGTTGCTTTTCCGGTGGTTCCCGAGGAGGCATGAATCCTTACTATCTCACTCAAAGGAACTGCGAAAAGTCCGAAAGGATAGTTATCACGCAGTTCCTGTTTTATGGTATACGGCAACCTGGTGAGATCCTCAATCGAATGTATGCTTTCCGGTCCCAATCCGGCTTCCTGCATCTTGTGACGATAGTAAGGGACATT
>WSSedA1B2DRAFT_1000309_pt1 | contig 10278 bp, 9 predicted proteins | sample WetSurSiteA1Bulk_FD_9465 | JGI IMG/M metagenome (IMG submission 9465) | reverse complement strand
TGTATCAAACAGTTTACAGAAGCGCTTTAAAAGTGTATATTTTAAATAGCAATAAATAGGAATAATTACAAGACGGGTTATATAAGAAACTGCAATTCAGACAGTGAGAATAGGAAATGATGTAAGAAAGAATCATACAAGCAGTATTTCACAGTTTTTTATAGGGAACTCACCTCCAACAACTGCCAGAGGAGGGTTTGTTAAAGATTTGCGGTTTTAAGAATCATACTGGAGGCAAAAATTGAGAATAAATCTCTGCACCTTCCGCGGGGGAAAGCGATGGGTAGGTTTATGGTAAGACCGATAAGGCTGGCAAAAATCATGGTGCGCGGGGATTAGCGAGTTGGTTGGCAAGACTGCGGCGAATTTTGCGTGTCTTGGCAAGGATTTTCTTCCGTGCCTGCTCGTTAAGGGTGAGCACCAACTCCTGATGTTCGAGAGGACTCAAGTAGGCGACATAGCTCTTATAGTAAATGAGAACCATAGTGATAGCAGGCCGCAGCAGATCTAAGGTTCTTGTGCGGGTTTTGGTATTCAATTCCCTTCGTCCGATACGCAGCAAGTACCACTGCAGCAGGCTGTAGGTAAGCAATACGAAGACGACCTGATTGACGATCAAGCTGAAGGAGCGTGAAGTAAATAACTCCAGGTCGGAGAAACACTTCAACTGACGATGCCGTTCTTCAATAGTGGTGCGGAGCGCATAGTCCTGGCGGCCCAGTGCCGGGTCGGAAATCGATGCAGTGGACAGCAGCACCCAATAATCCTCGCTTCCGTCGGCGGACACCTCTTTGTTAATGATAACATCCAGAGGCACGGGGCACGTCGTAAAGGTCTCCACTGCTTTGACAACCGCGACCTCGGAACGAAGCAGTGCCGGCGAGGAAGCTTTTGTTTGCGCAACGGCTTCTGCCTTCTTATGGGCGAGTGTCCGTTGTCTGGCCTCTTCGCGTTTCTTAATGCGTTCGGGCCGATGCAGAGGGACAGGTTGGGGATGCGGCGCTGGAGACGTCCAAGGCACAAACTCCAACTGCCCCTGCCTTGCCAGAGCCACCACGTCCTGATAAATATCCATATCCTTTCGTGCCGGAATCAGCACATCGATACCCCACTGCTGCTTGCAGCGACCGATATTTGGACCGTCCAGAAAACCTCGGTCCAAAATCAGCTTCTTAATGGTCCCCTTGCCGTGGAATCCGACAAACTGCTCGACCATGTCATAGAGGATGGGGCATTCGTGTTCCTTGCCCGCCGTCACGACAATCCCTGCGTAGAGAAAAAACTCGGCCTTGCGGTTGGTGTGGATCAGGCTGATCATTTTATAGCAACGACGCCAGGTATAACGACCATGTTGCTTAGGCGATACATTCTTGCTGTCCACCGGATGGTTGTGCTCATCAAACAGCATGCGCGAGGAGCCTTCGTAGTTGTCGTTATCTGGCACAAACAGATAAGAAGCATCCCCGATCAATATCCCCTCCGCATCTAAGGCATGGTGTTGTTTGAATATCCCAAACACGTCACGGTTAAACCACTTCATCAGCAATTCGGCCTCGGTCTTTTTGGCCATCTTCCGGAGGTAATCCTGGTCGCAGGGAGTCTGGCGGTCATATTCGTTCTTGTTGTTGAACCCTTCACAGCATAGCGTCACATCCCCTGTTTTTGGGTGCGTCACTTTATGTCCCATAGCTGGACCGAAGGCGTTGACCATCCCGCCCGAACGCACTACGTAGGGAAAGGCATGAAACTGATGGACCCCGTGAAAACGCATCGATATGTCGGCGGCAATATATACCCACAGGGGTACGTCGTGCTTCTTGCACGGAGAAGGATAAGTATCGGATAGTTTTTCCAGCACCTTCTTTTCGGCAATCGCCCGAAAGAAATCAGTCTCCGAGATCTCGCCCACTCCTTCTAAAAAATCAAACTCACCGCGCTGAAAGGCTTCGATCACCAAACGCTCGTTGCGCTCAAAGAGCATAGCCATTGATGTCCTTTCAGCGCAATCCATCGTGCTCATGGCTCCTCCCTGCGGAGCTTCTCGATCCGGTCCATTACGGCCAGTATCTGCTTGTAGAGCACTGTTATATGCGCACGCGCCTTTCGAACACGAAGATACTCCTCACTCTTTCTGCGCAGCTCGGGCAGCCTCTCGGGCGGAAGCGACATGAGCCGGGTCTTGCCCCTATGGCTCCAGCTCAAAACCATGCTTCGGTGTAATTCTCCCCGCGTACAAACACAGGAAGGCTTACCACACTTTCTGGCCATCTCATAGACGTTTCCCTTGACCAGGGGGCCGCGTCCCAATACAACCTTGACAGAGCGCTTCAGCTCGCCCAGGAGACGCTGCAAATCCTGCCTTAGACGGCTGAGGGTTTGGTTGTCCTTTTCTCTTCTCTGCATGTTATATATATTTATAGCATACAGAATAACAATAAGTCAAGGGGAAAATCATGGGCCTAAAGAAAAAAGGCGATCAGGTGTTTGATAAATTAGGCACTGGCAGGGAATCTTTGATTGTTTTCGCTACTGTCTGAATTGCAGAAGAAATTCGACAGAAGAAAAAATCTGCTTGTTGATTTTTGTTTATAATCTGCTCTATTCGGAGCTATCTATTTATTACAACATTTCAGGAAGAACCGTTGTCTGTAGATAACAAGAAGAAACCCGCAGATGATTTAGAAGCATGTAACATTCGTTACAGATGTTGATACAACAAAAACTTTTATATTATTTGTTTGATCATCAGAAGGGATGATGAAAAAACCATCTTTTTTGGATTCTAAGAAAAAGCCTCTTTGCCAAGGAACATCTCCTTCTAAATATCCAATTAATCTCTCTCCATCTTTAAATCGTACAAGTATCTTCTTGCCTTTTTGACTTGTTTTTGTAAAAGACCTTTTCTCAAAGTAGAGTTTATTACCCTCAAATGATTTAACATAAAAAACTGCCTTTAACTCATTGAGCTGAATATCCTGTTTGTTCGATGTCTCATCTATTACGGAGATATGATTATTTAGTGGTGAAAAATCATCTATATATCCTTTGATAATCCTCCCACTCAGAAACCTTAAAATTACCTTCTGATTGTCCATATAGTAATAATTTTAATCAGATTTGGTTAAAAGTCAACCAGTCCTAATATGGGTGTCCTAATATGGGTAGAGGTTAACGATTTATTATCAATTACTGATTGTAACATTGTATTTATAAACGAATCTCTTAAAAAAATATTACAGGAAGGAAGCAAGCAATAATTGTGCGGTTCTGACATATCTACGCTCTTCTCAAATTAAGATGCCAACTTTATCAACTGAGTCATGAGTTATTTTTGTGTTTCCGCTTGCCCAGTAAAATAGTGTAACTTCGTCGTATTACCAGTTCATTGATAACCTCAAAACCTGTGCTTTGAGCAACGGAGACTGTCTCGTTAAAATCCTTCTTTGATATATGTTCCCTCGGCTCGGCAATCAGAAGCTTTCCAGTCTGTTTCATTGTGGCATATATCTCAGATAATAAACGTTCTTTATCAGGCACCTCATGAACTAAAGCAAAGGCCATAGCAAAATCAATTTCTTCGGCAATATCATTTACCTCAAGAGATTGCTTTCGACATACACGAGCATCAATTATTCCTGACAATCCAGCCTTTATAGATCTCCTTATGAGGCCTTTAATCATTTTTTCCTGTAAATCAATACATACGACTTTGCCTGTTTTGCCGACTATCTTAGCAATAGGTAAAGAAAAAAATCCCATTCCGCACCCAATATCTAAGACATTCATGCCCTCCCGTATATATGGACTTATAATCTCTTCGGGATTCTGTAACAACCGCCTCAAAGGACTTGCTAATAAGTATCCTATCCACCAAGGACATACTCTATGCAACTTATAACCCCCATCGGAATTTATGATATCATGACCACTATTTTATTGATTATCGATTGAAATACGCTCTGTTGCTAAGTATATCACAGGTGCGGATAACAGGAAGGAGTTATTATTTTGGAGCTACAGTATTTATTTTTGCGACCTTTGTCCCGAACTACGCATAGCCTTTTCGTTTCGTTCGCGGTGAACTGGAGAGCTTTAACAATGTCGCTGGAGGCGTTTACTTCAGAAAATAAAGTTCTCTGTTTATGCCGGTCTGAAAGTAAGACCTTCGATAATGGTGTCTGTACAAGGCTGGGATAGTCTACCAAGCTGTGAAAAAGAGATACTTAGGTTCGTAGGCTATTTTTAAAAATACAGTGAGTGGGGTAGGGGATAACACGATTTTGAATGTGACCAGATTGTGACCAAATTGTGACAGAATATATCGGAAAGCACAGAAAATAAGGGAACTGAAAGAAAATACAGCATACTAAAATCGTTCTATTTTTCAATAAGATACAATGAAATCCTTTATACTCAAGGCAAAGGTCAATTTCATTGTTTTGACTTCCTAAACCTGGTGCCGCAGGGTCAATTCCTGCAGGGGGTACCATCTTTTTCAGGGATTTGAGGGATCTTCATTTAATTTACTGCATCATCTGTTTTCGTGCCATCAAATTTTGCACGGGCACTATCCGCACTTCTCAGATAGGCACCTCGCAAATCTGCATTGGTGAGATCTGCTGCTACCAGAACAGTTTCTATAAGGCTTGCTTTTCTCAGGTCTGCTGAAGAAAGGTTCGCACCGTTCAGGTCTGTTCCATGCAACATCGCTCCGCGTAAATCTGCGCCTGAAAAATCTGCTCCAATCATGCTTGAACCATAGGCATTTATATTCTGGAGGATTGCATTTGCCATTCTTACTAAAACAGCCTCTGTCATCTGGAGGTTTGCTCCTGAAAGGTCTGCTTTCTCAAAATTGGCAGATGATAGTTTTGAATTAGTGAAATTCGTTTCTTTCAGATTTGCTTCAGAAAAATCAGCTCCAATAAAGGAAGAAAAGGTGAGATCAGATCCTTTGAGAATTGCTTTTTTGAAACTTGATCCTATGAAATTAGAGCTGCTCAGGTTGCAGCCTGATAAATCTGTTTCATCAAAATGGGACATACTCAGATTCGAGCTGCTTAAGTTTGCGCCCTTTAAATTGGAACCCTTAAACCGGACAGCGATTAGATCCAGATTGCTCAGATTTATACCTGAGAGATCATATCCTGAGATATCACCAGTTTTTTTTAATAATTCAATAACCTGTTGTCTCGTCAGTTTCTCCAATTATTCCTCTATAGCCATTCGACCCGGTCTCTTCCACTCTTCTTTGCCTTATAGAGCGCGTCATCTGTTCTCTTTATCATGTCGTTTATGGTTTCATCTTTCTCCTGAATGGATGTTATACCTAAACTGATTGTAACCTGTATGTTTGCTATTAACTTCTCTTTTATTTTGTCTCTTATTCTTTCAGCAAGGCTTTTTGCATTTTCAAAATCCGTATCCGGCAATACTATCAGGAACTCTTCACCTCCGTAACGACCCAATACATCATAAATCCGGATGGAGTTTCTTAAACGAAGAGAGATTTCCTTCAAAACCTCATCTCCTGTGAGATGACCATATTTATCATTGATGGACTTGAAGTGATCAATGTCGAGCATAATACAGCCGAGATTATTCTTGAGCCTCTTGGCCCTTTTGAATTCTTCCTCAAAGCGTGAGAAAAGATGTATTCTGTTGAAAAGGTCGGTTAATCCGTCTGTTATCGCCATTTTATCGATCACCTTACGGGCCTTATAAATTTTTCTGATCAGTCTTCCGGTGAAAAAATAAACAAAGAGCAATAAAGAAAAAATGGTAGTTATCGAAAATAATATTATATATAGATAACTGTTTTCTAATTTATTGATGCTTTCTTGAATATCAAACATAACACTGATCCCACCTCTTATCTCGCCTATTTTGTAACCCTGCTTTGCATGACACTGCAAACAAGCATGTTCTACATACAAAGGCGCCATATATCTGAAATATGTCCTGTTTTGTAAGGGAGTAGTTTTAAAAACTTCCTTCTTGCCTTTTTCAAAAGAGAGCAGGGCTTCCTGCTCAAATTTGTCAGGTTTATTGTTTGGGTTGAGAAGCTTCAGGCTTGTTATATGAAATTTGAAAAAACCTTCTTTTTCCGCAAATTCAGAAATTTCCCGCGTCATTAAGGCTGGGTTCTTCTTTGTATAGATTTTGCCGTTAAGGGTTCTGATATCAGGGTTTTCTAAATATGGGTTTGACTCAATCCCTTCTTTTTTTTCAATGTATACACCGCCATAGTGTGCGTTCCATTTTCTTGTTAAGACAATATTATTATACAAAGCACGTGCCNTTGAGAGATTTTCCTCATTCAGCAACTGTTTGGTTCGAATGGCCAAACCCAGNAATATGCCTGANAGGCATAGGATNATAATTAAACTTATGGANATAATAAAGNTTTTATAAATCCTTGCCTCATTNGATAGAAACTTGCTTTTCATAATTTNATTTTAACAAATCTCAGGNAACGTTNATTGAAAACAGNAATAAAATTGAAGGAATTCCAACTTAGGATCAATATTTTATTCAGAATGATTAAAAACAGTTGCCAGAAAACACAAAACACAATATTATAAATAAAGATATGCAGGAGATAGCTCAGACAGAGCAAAAGCAGTTCAACCGTGAAGAACTCAGAGAGCGGATAGCTCATTGGGTGGGGTCGGAACGTGTCCCGAAACAGTTCAGCATTATTACAGACACAACCGATTTCTACAGGGTTGATTACGACGACGTTGTCATCCTCGGCGAGATACCTTATCTGATCCGCAACAATGAAAGAGAAGGCCGTTTCGGAATCGATGACCAGCAGAAGTTCTGGGTCAAGCGCGCCCGGGATCTTTCAGACGGCAGTGTCAAGATTATCAAGCTCGTTTTTCATGAGCGCTTTCAGTCTAAAGTCGGAGGGATTACATTCGACTGCTTCAGGAGTCCACAAAAAGAGGCAAGGATTCTCGATCTCACGAAAGGTCATCCCCGCTTTATGCAGGGGTTTGCACTCAAAGACTCTTCCAATAACGTTATCAGAATTATTGACTATATTAAGGGCAAGACCCTGGCTGATGCAGTCCTCAAATATGGTCAGAATCATGAAGATTATTTTTATAATTATTTTCCGTCGATATTCGATGAATACGTGGAATTAGTTGAGGCTATAAGGTTTCTCCATGAACATGATGACAAACATGGTGATATCAGGCGTGACCATGTCATCAGGGAGGATGGGACAGAACACAGTCGCTGGATTGATTTCGATTTTGATTTCCTGCATAAAGAAAATGTGTTCGGTTACGACCTCTTCGGTTTAGGTAATATTCTCACATACCTTACCGGACGAGGTGATGTCACGAGTCAACTGCTTCAGCAGGCAAGTTCACCTGTGGTCAGCCAGTTAACGGAACATGATATGAATATTATTTTTAATAACAGGGTAGTAAACCTGAAAAAAATTTATCCCTATGTGCCTGCTGAACTCAATCATATACTTCTCCATTTTTCGATGGCTGCCAATGTATTCTATGACGATACAGACCAGCTTCTTAATGATCTGCATGAGGCAAGGGTTAAGCTTAACAAACCATAACAATAATGAATGAAGGGTGGATATATGGATTCAAAAATAGCAAATAACCGTAATATCCTTATCGCAGTAGACGAATCTGAGAATGCAAAACGCGCAGTTTTGTATGTTAAGGATCTCCTTGCCGGTCTTTCAGGCTTTCATATCACGCTCATAACCATCATACCTGAACCGCCAGAAGATTATTTCATGTCTGAAAGTGAGAAAACCGGATGGATTAAAGAGAAGAATTCTTCAGCCCAGCGCATCATAGAAGGGTATCATAAAATATTTACAGAAGCAGGATTCAGGGAAGAAGATGTGAAGTCTCATGCGTTGATAAAAAAGTGCGCATCTATAGCAGAATGCATTCTTAATGAAAAGGAGAACCTCGCCTGTGGAACCGTAGTCATCGGACGCCGCGGAATATCAAAGAAAGAGGAGTTCATATTCGGCAGCACTTCAAGCAAAATCCTGCATGCCGCCAAAGACTGCTCAATCTGGGTTATTGAATAGCGAACCTCTTTGATTTAAGGGAATCTCTCAGAAATGCCTCACGTACGAGGGAACTTTTTTATGGTGCCGGTGGTGGGAGTCGAACCCACACAAGGTTGCCCTTACCGGATTTTGAGTACAAAAATGACTTTTTTAGTATAAGATGATAACCCCTTGGAAGTATTAGGTAATTCTTTACTTTCAGGGGGGTTATCTTTTTTTGTCATGTCGGCTGGAGTCAGTTGTAATCAGGTCAAATACTAAGCTCTCGGGCACATTTTAGGCACAGTTCTATAGTCTATATTTATTGGTTGCGAATAAGCATCATTCCGCTGCAGTAGTTGCGGAATGATGTGTGAAGGACTAAGCCGCTGCGCCAGATATGGAGATTAGATTAAATCTCTCGGTCTTTTTTCTATCGAATAAGATATAGTTTGGACGGAATCGGTTCTAGTTTTACCTTCATAGGATCATTCTGAGGTAAAAACAGAGGTTGGAAATGTATCCAATGCGGCAGGGTAGTACAACAAGGGTTTATTTCAGACAAAGGTAGAGTATGGCGAAACGGAACGCTGATTTCGCAGGCTGAAGGAGATATAATTCCTATGTTCTTGACAGTATTCATAAGCATTGATCCGGAGGGCTATTGCATCTGGAAGGAAGCAGAAGATCTACCCTGAGTATTGTGCCTTTCTTGCAAACTGGACAAGTATTGATATCAATGCCGCAAATTCTAAACAACTGATCCTGCCAGGTCTCAGGTTTTTCTTTTTCTTCTGTTACGGTTTTGCAAATGCCAAGGAGCTCACGGCATAGGGCGATATTGTCTTTACGGCTTCTGTTTGCCAGAAGCCCGAAGTGTCTGATGCGCACATATCGAGGGGGAAGGACATGAAGAAGGAACCTTCTGATGAACTCATCAGCCTTGAGAGTCATGGTCTTTTGTTTATCCCCATCAGCATAGTCCCGCCAGCGGAAAGAAACATCCCCATCCTGGACTTTAAGGATACGGTTATTGCTGATAGCGATCCTATGGGTATATCTGCCAAGGTATTGAAAAACTCCCTCAACACCGTCGAAGGGCGGCTTGCAATAGACAACCCATTTTTTATGATAGAACTGTCCTCTGAAGACCTCAAAAGTTCTGGTGTCCTTCAGATGACTGATGCCGCCGGGGAAGATAAGATCACCTGATTCAAAACTGTCTTTGAGATAGTCCAGGAACTTGCCTCTGAATAATGATGACATAACCCTCACAGGGATGAAAAACCCTTTCCTGCATGATACCCAGCGTGCTCTGTCAGGAGACAATCCTCCACCGGGCACAACACAGTGGATATGGGGATGATCCATAAGGTTCTGTCCCCACGTATGAAGGATACCGATAAACCCTGTACGTGCTCCGAGATGCCTTGAGTTATCGCAAAGTTCCAGCAGCGTCTCGGAAACTGAGCGGAAGAGAATGTTATACATCACCTTTTGATTCATGATGACAAGAGGATTTAACTCTGAGGGTATGGTGAAAACAACATGGAAGTATTGAATAGGTAAAATGTCTTCACATCTTGCCTCGATCCACTTTTCCTTCTGCAGGGTCTGACACTTGGGACAATGACGGTTTCTGCAGGAGTTGTAGGATATATCCACATGACCGCAGCTATATTCATACCTGTGCCCGCCAAGGACTGCACTCCTGCATACCTCGATGGCACGCATGGCACGCAGATGATGAAGAGGCATCGGGTGGGATCTTCTGTACTGCTGACCATGCAGACGAAAGATATCCCCCACCTCAACCTTCTGAGGCGTCCGCATCAAAGATACCGTTAAAAGCTTTAAAGCTCTTCGGGTATACTATCGAGGGGACTGGTGACCTGTGCGAGGTTCATCCTGCTGACATGAAGATAAACGGTCGTGGTGGTAGGAGATNTGTGCCCCAGGAGCAACTGGACATGGTGCAGGCTGGTCCCCGCCTCAATCAAATGAGTGGCAAAGCTATGCCTCAGGGTATGTGGGCTTGCAGGTTTTGTTATGCCGGCCCGCTCTTTGGCCTCAAGGAATATCTGTCTTATCGAACTTATACCTATATGGGTCCCTTCTTTTTGCCCTTCAAATAACCAGTCTTTCGGGCGATACGATCTCCAGTATTGTCTTAAACACACAAGAGCGGTCTTGGACAGGATAGTATAGCGATCCTTGTACCCTTTGCCCTGCTG
>WSSedA1B2DRAFT_1000307_pt1 | contig 10375 bp, 7 predicted proteins | sample WetSurSiteA1Bulk_FD_9465 | JGI IMG/M metagenome (IMG submission 9465) | reverse complement strand
GAGCTGCAGCACAGGCTAATGGATTCCCGGTATACGAATGACCATGGAAGAACGTCTTTAAATCCTTGAATTCTCCAAGGAATGCATTATATATCTCGTCTGTTGCAAGGGTAATAGCCAACGGCATATACCCGCCTGTTATCCCTTTTGAGAGACACATAATATCCGGAATAATATTTTCATGCTCACAGGCAAACATCTTTCCTGTTCTGCCAAAACCTGTTGCAACTTCATCAGCAAGCATGAGAATATCATACTTGATGCATAACTCTCTTGCGCCCGCAAGGTATCCTGGAGGAGAGGTTATCATCCCTCCTGCCGCCTGAATCAATGGCTCTATAATAAACCCTGCAATTTCGTCTGAATGCTCCCTGAATATCTCCTCCAGCTTATCAAGGCAGGCAGTTTTACAATCCGGATATATCTTCCCAAGGTCGCACCGGTAACAGTATGGTGAGGGAGCCTTGTAAGTTTTGAATAACAAAGGCCCGAATGCCTCATGGAATATATCTACACCACCAACGCTGACAGCGCCGATGGTATCACCATGATATGCATTCTTAAGGGAGACAAAGACATTCTTTTCATTGATTCCTTTATGCTTCCAGTACTGGAATGCCATTTTCAGCGCAACCTCGACAGAAGTCGATCCGTTATCCGAATAAAAGACCTTTGTTAGGGATGATGGGTGATGGATGATGGATGAATTGACAACCTGTATTATCTTCTCAGCCAGTTTTATTGCCGGCACATTGCTTAATCCAAGCAGTGTGCTATGACTGATTTTATCGAGCTGTTCCTTTATTGCATCATCGATCTCTTTTTTTCTGTGACCGAAGATATTCACCCATAATGATGAAACACCATCGAGATACCACTGTCCGTAAATATCCTTAATGAAACAATCTCTCCCTTCAGAGATGATTATCGGTTTTTCTTCAAGCCAGTCTTTCATCTGGGTAAAAGGATGCCAGATAAATTCCCTGTCAATATCTTCAAGCCGTCTGTTTTCGTCAATAATGCTCATTCATTANCCTTTTTTCGCTATTAAAATTCTCTCAATCCCTGAATAATCCCTGATCACGATTATATCCTGAAAACCTGCTTCTTCTGCCATCCATTTTACTTCATCTGACTGACCGATACCAATCTCCAATACAAGATATCCATTTTCTTTCAGATAATTTTTCGCTTCCGGAATCAGCATTTTATAATAATCAAGTCCGTCTTCACCCCCATTCAATGCTTCCCCCGGCTCCCAATCTGTTATCTCAGGCTGTAAGTTCCCTATCTCATCTCTTTTAATATATGGTGGGTTTGAGATGATCAGGCCGGCTTTAAAGGATGATTGGGCAGGAGCAGACAATTTTTCAAAAGGTTCAAACAATGATCCTCTGAGGAATTCTATATTGTTGATATCATTAATTCTGGCATTTTCCTCTGCATAACGGATTGCAACCTCTGACGTATCAGTTCCGTAAACCTCTGCATCAGGAAATTCTCTGGCAAGGGCAAGTGCAATGCAACCACTACCGGTACAAAGGTCAAGGATTTTCAATTTTGATAGGTTACTTCTTATTATTTCTATCGCTTCTTCCACTAACAATTCTGTCTCCGGCCTTGGTATAAGGACACCAGGCCCTACCTTAATTTTCAATCCATGGAATTCTGTATATCCAAGGATATATTGAAGGGGCTCTCTCGCTGCCCTTCTCCGGAGATATTCATATATTTGCAAAAGAATATTTTCAGGGATATGAGGGTCCTCTTTAAAAAGATGTAATCTGTCAATTCCGAGACAGTGGGATACTATCAACTCAGCCTCCCTGTCAGCATCATTAAGACCGGAAATTTCGAGCAACTCTCTTGCAGATTGTAATGTTTCGAGGGCTCTCATGTATTTTGAATAAAATTACATCGCTACTTTTGTGAATACACCGTGAAGTTTCTTTGGCGGGAAATTATAGAACTGGATAAATGTCGGGGTGAGTTTTTTGACCAAAGAAAATATCTTCCAGATCGGATTCCCGGAAGTAATATCTTCAAGCCCGTAAAACACAACCCTTTCTTCTATCCCCTGTTCTCTCATGAGTTCTTCAACATCTATGATTTCCATATATCCCATCTGCATCTCAAAGACCTTGAGACCTTTAGCAAGATCATCTTTGAAAAAACCTGTGATCCCAAAGGGATCATCCCTTTTGAGTATCGAAACAAAGACATTGGTCTCATAAATGACACCATGGAAGAACATTGTCTGTGTTACATAGAAAGGTATCTCTTCTATATCCTTGAGAAGAAAAAGCGCGGTACCTTTAATCCTTGGCATTGTCTCATATACCCTTGTGAATTTAAGGAGAAAATCTTCCAAAGACATGAAATCCATCATCCTGTAAAGTTTTTTCTGGCCCTCTATATAGAGGATTATCATTGTAAATGGGATTAAGGCAATGATCAGGGACCAGTATCCTCCGTGAGGTATTTTATACATATTAGCTCCGAGATATGCGAGATCTATCGCGGTAATGAAAAGTGAAGCAATGGTAAGAATCTTCTTTTTCTGCAGAGTGAAGATTGCTATCATTAAAATGCCGGTAAGCGTCATTGTACCTGTAACGGCAAGACCGTAGGCAGCAGCAAGATGTTTTGATTCCTTAAACTCCATCATGATAAAGAGAACTGCAAAAAGGAGAAACCAGTTTACTGAACTTATGTATATCTGTGATCTCCTTTCCACTGAGGTATAGTCAACCTTAAACATCGGCATAATCCGTGTGGTAATCCCCTGGTACACTATGGAGAACATGCCGCTTATCATAGCCTGTGATGCAATGACCGTTGCAGTTATGCTGAGAAGAAGAAAGGGAATATAGAAGTCTTTTGCATGGTGGAATACCATTTCAAAAAGGATATTTTTTGCATCGGGATGTTTCATTAAAAAGGCCCCCTGCCCTAAGTAATTCAGAACAAGCGCAATAAAGACAACTGCCCATGCCTGTCTGATTGGTCTTGCACCCAAATGTCCCATATCCGCGTAGAGAGCTTCCCCACCTGTGGCACAGAGGATTATTTCTCCAAGAGCAATAAACCCCATAAAACCATTGTCATAAAGAAATTTCAGTCCATAGTAAGGATTCAGTGCCTTAAGCACCTGTGGTGCTTCCAGGATTGAGTATATGCCATAAATAGCAAGAGAGATAAACCACAGGCTCATTACCGGACCAAATGCCCCTGCCACCTTATCCGTCCCCTTTTTCTGAAAAGCAAACAGCAGTACTGAAATAATCATAGCGGTCATAACAATAGCGGTCAATGATAGATCCTTCAGTGCCGGTATGAGAACAGCACCCTCAACAGCACTCAGAATACTTATGGCAGGAGTGATAACACCATCTCCGATGAGCAATGAAATACCGATGACGGACAGAAGCGTTATAAAAACGATACCCATCCTGGATTTCATGAGAGATTGAAGAATTTCCTTGAGCACAATTGTCCCGCCCTCGCCTCTTTTACTCAGACTCATGGCAAGCCATGAATACTGAATGGTAACAAGGGTTACCAGCGTCCAGATTATTAATGATAAGACACCAAGGATATTTTCAGGTTTGGATGACAAAAGCAGAAATACTACGGTGAGTGTGTATATGGGGCTTGTACCGATGTCTCCGAAAACAAGGCCAAGCGACCTGATGATATCTTTTGTTGAGAGTCTCTTTTCAGGAGTTACTTTCATCCATCTATCATATAAAAATCATTCAGCTGTTACAATCATCACAAATCCGATGAACATTATTATAGCTCCTGCAAGCCTCTCTCTGATATTTTTTTCTTTGAATAAAACATATCCGTATATGACACCTATTATTACACTTGTCCTTTTGAGTGATATCATATACGCGACCTTCGTCAGACTGAGCGCCAGCATATGAGAGGCTATCATTATCGAATAAAAAATTCCCGGTGTGAAAAGATTTGTATACTTTTCCTCTCCGATAAATTTTCTGATATCTCTCCTGCCCATTATTAAAGCTATCGGAGCAAAAAAAACGGTCAATACTATAAAGTATGTGGTTCCAAAAAACAAAGGTGATGAATGTTGGATAGCCATTTTACCCAGAGATGAAGTGATACTATAAATAATGGCTACGCCGATCATCAAAACTGAACCTTTCTCCCGGGTCATGGATCTGAACGGTTTTAAAATCCCCCCTCGTATTTCCCTGAGGTTAAGGATATAACTTCCTGTTAAAAGCAGGAAAATACCGGTTCCGCCCTTAAATGAGACTTTTTCCCCAAGTATCACGTAAGAGACAAATATTAAAAATAAAGGTGTAAGAGAGAGAAATGGAAGCGTCAGGCTGAGTGGAGAAAACTTCAAAGCCTTAATGTATAAAACCATTGCTATTATCTCAAGCGGTAATGCACATACAAATGCTGAATAAAACTCTGTATCGAGTTTTGGGACAGGAATGAACAGCCAGAGAATTGCAAGAAAAGGAACTGAAAAAAGCAGTCTGAACCAGGCAACAAGATACTCATTGTTACCGTTCAATACCTTTTTGGTAAGTGCATCACTCGTTGCAAGAGTAAATGCTGAAAGAAGCGACAGGAAAACCCATGAATGTGGCATATATAATATTAATATAAATTTGATTTATTTATTAATAATTGTATTAACTAAAAATTGTATTAACTTGACATCTATTTTTTATTATGATATATGATGATTATAATTAATACATATGATGAATCTGCAGCATATTTTAGAGTTCGAAATTTTTTTGCTGACTTAGTTTATATTTTATTAATAACCTGAAGAAAGGAGGATTTATGAAGGTTTTAACGCGCAGAGATTTTTTGCGAACCACGGGGATAGCTGCAGCCGGTTTAACATTCAGCAGGTTAGGCTTTGATCTGACGCCTGCCTATGTTTATGCCGCCGAACTCAGGACTGAACTCCGGATAAAAGGTGCCAAGGAAACTCCCAGCATTTGCTGTTTCTGTTCGGTAGGATGCGGAATTCTGGTATCTACTGACAAATCCGGAAAGGTTATCAATGCCGAGGGAGATCCTGATCATCCGATAAGTGAGGGTGCCTTATGCGCAAAAGGCGCATCATCTTATCAGATAGCTGTCAATGAGAATCGCCTCAGCAAAGTACGGTATCGCGCTCCGAACAGCGCCTCATGGAAAGAGGTTAGCTGGGAATGGGCATTGAACAAAATCGCTGCAAATATCAAAAAGAGCCGCGATAAAAGCTTTATGGAGAAGAATGCAGACGGCAAAGTGGTAAACAGAACCAATGGCATCGCATCCGTCGGCAGCGCCGCGATGGACAATGAGGAATGCTGGCTGTATTCAAAGATGCTGAGATCACTCGGCCTTGTCTATATGGAACATCAGGCCCGTATATGACACAGCGCTACAGTAGCGGCTCTGGCAGAGTCGTTCGGTCGCGGCGCAATGACAAACCATTATATTGATTTTCGCAATGCTGATGTCATACTCAATATGGGAAGCAACGTTGCGGAAAACCATCCGGTTTCTTTTAAATGGATCCAGGCTGCCCGTGATAAAGGGGCAACATTCATCCATGTAGACCCTCGTTTTACCAGAACATCCGCAAAGGCTGATATTTTTGTCAGACTGCGTTCCGGCACTGATATAGCATTTCTTGGCGGTATGATCAAGTATATACTCGACAACAAACTCTTTGATGAATTTTATCTAAAAAATTATACCAACGCACCGTTTATTGTGAACCCTAAATATGGTTTCGACGACGGGCTTTTTTCAGGGTATGATCCTACCAAGAGGTCATATGATGCATCTACCTGGGCGCTGGAGAAAGATGATAAAGGTATACCGAAGAGAGACATGACGCTGCAGGATGAGAGATGCGTTTTTCAGCTTCTCAAGAGGCATTATTCACGGTATACTCTTGAGAAAGTGACATCGATTACCGGGACACCCCAGGGAGATCTTGAAAAGGTTTATCAGGTTTACGGCTCTACTGGAAAGCCTGATAAAGCGGGCACCGAATTATATGCAATGGGATGGACCCAGCACACTGTCGGTGTTCAGAATATCCGTGCGATGTCAATTATTCAATCATTGCTCGGTAACATGGGTATCCCCGGCGGCGGGATTAATGCCCTGAGGGGTGAGTCCAATGTTCAGGGATCAACAGATCAGGGATTGCTCTTCCATATTGTTCCAGGCTATATTCCTGCACCCAGGGCTCAATGGGCAAAACTTGAAGATTACAACAAAACAACTCCTGCTACAAAAGACCCAAGGAGTGTCAACTGGTGGAAAAACCGTCCAAAATATGTGGCAAGCCTTTTCAAATCATATTATGGAGAAAAAGCAACCAAAGAGAATGATTTCGGATATGAATGGCTTCCAAAGCTCGATCCAACACAGGACGCCTCATGGCTGAACCTTTTTGATGAAATGTACAAAGGTAAATTTACCGGTTTCTTTGCCTGGGGCATGAACCCGGCCTGTTCAGGCGCTAACGCGGGCAAAGTGAGGGAATCATTGACTAAACTCGACTGGATGGTGAACGTTAACGTATTCGACAGCGAAACCGCCTCCTTCTGGAAGGGACCGGGGATGGATCCCAAGAAGATAAAAACCGAAGTATTTCAGTTGCCATGCGCAGCGTTTCTCGAAAAAGAAGGGAGCATCAGCAACAGCGGCCGCTGGATGCAGTGGCGCTGGAAAGCAACAAACCCTCCGGGAGATGCAATGCCGGACGGTGAAATAATGTATGATTTATTCAAAAAAGTTCAGGCCCTTTATAAAAAAGAAAAGGGGGTCTTACCTGATCCGATTATGAATTTAAAATGGGATTATGAAACTAACGGCAAATTTGATATTCATAAAGTGGCCAAAGAGATTAACGGTTATTTCCTTGAAGACATAAAGGAACACCCGGTAGATAAGAAAGAATACAAAAAAGGAACACTGGTGCCGAGCTTTGTATTCCTTCTGGATGATGGCCGAACCTCATGTGGAAACTGGATATATTCAGCCAGCTATACTGAGGCAGGCAATATGGCGGCGCGCAGGAAGAAGGATGATCCGACCGGTCTGGGACTCTATCCTCAATGGTCATGGGCATGGCCTGTCAACCGGAGAATTATTTACAACCGCGCATCAGTCGACCTTGAAGGAAAACCAAGAAATCCGAACAGAGCATTACTGAAATGGGATGCCGAGAATAAAAAGTGGGTCGGCGATATACCCGATGGCCCTGCCCCGCCAATGGGCACTGAAGGAGTATTTCCTTTCATTATGAAACCGGACGGTGTTGCATCTATCTTTGGCCCCGGGCTGAAGGATGGTCCATTCCCTGAGCACTATGAACCGCTGGAATGCCCGATCGAGAAGAACATCATGTCCAATCAGAGAATTAACCCCGTCATAAAGATATTTGAAGGCGGAATGGATACTTATACAACATGCGATCCCAAATATCCTTTTGTCTGTTCTACATATCGTGTAACCGAACATTGGCAGACAGGGGTTTTGACCCGTTGGTTGCCGTGGCTTGTTGAAGCAGAACCACAAATGTTCTGTGAGATGAGCCTTGAACTGGGAAAACTCAGGGGCATCCAGAATGGAGATCGTGTAATGGTCGAAACATCAAGAGGTAAAGTCGAAGCTGTAGCCATCGTAACACTTCGTTTAAAGCCATTTACAATAGCCGGCCAGACTGTTCACCAAATAGGAATTCCCTGGCATTATGGATGGCTGCAACCAAAGGATGGGGGAGAGAGTGCCAACTTGTTGACTCCTACAATCGGCGATCCGAATACCATGATACCGGAATCCAAGGCATTCATGGCCAATGTAACAAAACTAACAGTTCAGCCGGCCAAAAAAGGCAAGAAAGGTTAAGGGAGGTGATAGACAATGGCAGATAAATCTTTTTTCATAGATACAACAAAATGTACTGCTTGCAGAGGATGCCAGATATCCTGTAAGCAGTGGAATATGAATCCAGCAACCAAAACAGTCCAGAAGGGAAGCCATCAAAATCCTGAAGACCTTTCATATTCTACATATAAATTGGTACGGTTCAGTGAACTGGAGGTTGATGGAAAACCAAGATGGTATTTCTTCCCGGATCAATGCAGGCATTGCTCAACACCTCCCTGTATGGTGGTTGCCGAGTCAATGGGGATACAGGCAATAAAAAAGGATGAAGCGACAGGCGCAGTTCTTTATGACCCAAAGATAAAGGTTAAGGCAAAAGATTTCAATGAGATCAGATCAGCCTGTCCATGGGATATTCCACGCTGGGACGAGAAGACCCAGGGGATGGCAAAATGCACCATGTGCATTGACAGGATTAAGGAAGGGATGCTTCCGGCGTGCGTAAAGACATGCCCTACAGGCGCTATGAATTTTGGGGATCGTGACAAGATGATTGATATGGCCCAGAAAAGATTAAATGCAGTTAAAACAACATATCCTAAGTCAGAACTACTCAATTTCGAGTTTGTCCGTACCATCTATCTTGTTACAGACGACCCCAAGAAATACCATAAGTATGCGTCAGCAGAAGACACAACAGTGATTGCATCATTGAATAAACCTACAGAACCGGCGCTTGTCGGCTAACGCTGTCTGAAGATTACTTAAAAAGGATTGTTCCGGTATATACCGGAACAATCCTTTTTTTAATTAACTGATCCGAATTAAAGTTCCACGATTTCGGTTATAATAATAAAATCTAAAATAAAGTTTCCTGTGTGAATAAATCATTGAAAAAAATAAAAGAACTGATTGAGTATCACAAAAAAAAGAATCCTGCTTACACAGATGTCCTCAATTTCTATGAGAAGGTCATGGAAGTACAGGAAAGTATCAGGCCGAACATAGACATTAAACCTGTTCAGATAAAAAATGATGCAAAATCCTTTCAGATGAAAGAGGGTTTCCCATTAATCGATAAAAAGGATTTTATCATTGATATCACTTCATCGGTGGAACTCTTTGAGCTGATATGCCATATAGGGAAAAACACAAATGAGACTATGAAGAATAATATTCAGGCCATAGAGGAAGCAATAACGATCAATGCTTTAAATCTTAAGGAATTATTACAAGGATTTTATGATGATTCTTTAATTGACAGGATATCAAAAGAGTTTAATATAGAAAAGACAATATTGAAATTTCTGGTTCATATGAGCATTCAGCCATCCATTCATGCCAATGTAGAAATACTAAAGGATTATATTGACTTAAAAAAATGGCTCATGGGATATTGCCCCATCTGCGGTTCCTCGCCGGATATGTCTGAACTGAAAGAAAATGGCCAGAGATATCTGATCTGCTCTTTTTGTGACTTTCAATGGCCCGGGGAACGCCTGAAATGTCCTTTCTGCGAGAATAGCGACCATAAGAAACTTCACTATCTCTATGCTGAAGGACAGGAAGCTTACAGGATAGATTTATGCGACAAATGCAAACAATACATCAAGACAGTTGATTCACGAAAACTTGATCATGAACCATACCCTGATATAGAAGACATTACGACATTGCACCTTGATATCCTTGCTGCTGACAAAGGCTATAAAAAACCATTGCCTTCATTCTGGGGAATTTAGCCAATATTATTCATAAATTATTGTGTAGATTCAGCGGATATGGTATTTTCACGGATTTAAATTCTGTGCAGATTTATCGGAACAGAATTTACCTCGGAGGGCGATAGCCCGAGAATGAGCGAAAATAACATATCCTCTGAATCTATTAATCAGTCCACCCTTCAGTCCACATTTAATTCGTTCTGGGAATAATAAAGTAGAAATTATTTCCATATTGTGTTGCCTCGTAACCAGCTACCCCGCCATGTATCGCTATGGCATTTTTTATAAAAGTCAGGCCATGTCCGGTCCCGGGCCTGCCCGTAGTATTCTTGCCGCGATATCCTTCCTCGAAGATCTTTTCCCGTTCCTCATCCGGGATATGTGCTCCGGTGCTGAAAACATTATATTTTATGCCATCCCTGCCATTTCCAAAAAAATCTTTGGCTGTCTCGCGGCCATAAGACATATATTTTTTCTTCTCTCCTGTTTCCGAAATTATTTCCTGGGTATATTTAAGCGCATTTGTAAAAAGATTTGCATACACCTGCGCTATCAATCCTACGTCTATAACGCTTATGATTTCTTCATCGGGAATGCCGCTGAGACGGTCATCTATAGAAATACCTGCCTTCCTGAATTGCTCCATGTAACGTTCCAATTGAGGCTGGACAACATCATTTTTCATATTGCATGCCTTAGTGCGAAGTATCAGCTTGCCATGATCAAAATGACTTCTTCTGAAGAGCGTTTCAAGAAACAGG
>WSSedA1B2DRAFT_1000306_pt1 | contig 10383 bp, 8 predicted proteins | sample WetSurSiteA1Bulk_FD_9465 | JGI IMG/M metagenome (IMG submission 9465) | reverse complement strand
CTTTGTCAGAGTTAGTCAATGATCACCCAATAATATCAGAAATACTTTAGTTCACCGGGTGATTTTTATTCTGAAAAATATGGAAAATACTTTAGTGTTAGCAAAAGCTGAGATTTTTGACGACTTTGTCGAATCAACGTTCAGAGAGAAAGTACTTGTTCCTGAAATATTCAGGATAAATCCTGTATTGGAAAATATCCGTATTGAAGCAGGGACTGACTTCATTCAATATTTACACTATTTACAGCTTACGAAAGAGCCAAATTTAATGGCACTTTCCGCGTCACACCATTATTACTATGATTTCAATGATCTGAAAAGTATTAAAACACTTATTAACCTGAAAAAACTTAACAATGTTAAGCATCTTGAAAGTTTTTTAAGCATTGTAACCCGCATTCTGCCTACTAAGGCCAATTTTATTGGCTACTTCAAAAATGATACTGGAAACAGATCTGTTTTTTCTTTTTACCATCCAACCAGGTTCTTTGACGGGCTGGTTAACTATTTTGATTCCAGAACTGATAAAACCTTAACAAAAGAGGTTGTATCAAGACTGCTGGAAGAACACCAATTAAATATCATTGACATAACTGATATTAACGGCATGACATATTTCTGCAGTCGGAATAATAGATAGCTGGTCTTTTTTCAATATCCAAAAAATTAATGGTCCGTTCCGGGAGGACCTTGCTTAAGAGCAGCCATCAATGGCTGATCACGGTTATAAATATCCTTTCTGAAGTAAACTAATCCATCATCACTGGCCCATGCGGTAAGGTACACAATATGTACCTGGATCGGTGTGATAAGATTAACGGTTCGTTCCTTCCCCTCGTCAATAACATTTTTTATCTGTGCAGGAGTCCATGCAGGGCTGTCTTTCATTAGCCAGGCAGCCAGAGCCAGAGGATTGTTGACACGTATACAGCCTGAACTTAATGAGCGGTCAGACCGCCCAAACAGATTATGGTTGGGAGTATCATGTATATACACACTATATTGGTTCGGGAAAACAAATTTAACTCTGCCCAGCGCATTTGTGGGACCGGGTTCCTGGTGTATCCTGTAGGGAAAACCTGCTGTCACAATATTGATCCAGTCTATTGTAGATGGATCGACTTCTGTCCCGTCAATCCGTAGTATTTTCAGATTCTTTTCCGCCAGGTAAGCAGGATTATTTATTACAGACGGAATAATGTCAGTGTTCAGGATGGTGGGAGGCACTGTCCAGTCGGGATTCAGAACCAGGTATGTCATTATTGAGCTGAACACAGGTGTTTCTCTGGAAGTAAGTCCGACGATTGCCTCTGTACTGAATACCATGTCGTCTTTTTCTATTACCTGCAGCTCAAAGTTGGCTATATTAACTTTGATATAACGATCTCCAAGATCATTACTAAGCCACCGCCAGCGCTCAAGGTTAGCATCTATTGTAGCTATCCTGTCTTCAACAGGAATGTTCATTGTTTCAATGGTAGCTTTCCCGACCACTCCATCGGTAGTTAATCCGTTTCTTAGCTGAAAGAGCATAACCTGATCATATAAAGACTGATCAAACAGGTTTTTATCATCAATAGTATCTTCGGAATACCCCTGCATGATAGCAAGTCTTGTTCTGAGCAAAGCAATATCCGGATTCCACATGCCTTTCTCAAGCTTTGGCAAATTAGTACTGAATCTCCCCCAGCCACCTTTTTCTTCTATCTGAAGATATTCTGCCAGAGCTTTTTTAAGGTTAATGTATTCACGATGTTCGGGAGCAAGCTTTTGCAGATTTTCAATTATGTGTTTGTTTTGCAAAGTACTGTCGATAAATTTTCCCCAGTCAATCGTCAAAGACCTCTTCGAAGCCTTCCATTGGGGATCAATAGTTCCTGCATCGGTTTTCCCTGCAGCCAGATGCGCCGACAACAGCAAAAATGAATCGGTCAGAAGGAGTTCCAATTTGGTAATATCTACCACTTCAGCCTCATCTGATAAGATTATTTTATCTGCCAGTTTTTCTATTGCCGAAAGGTGGTAGTCTTCCGGGTTAAGACCTTCCCGGTCTACATTGTGAAGGACAAAAAGCATCTGGTCAAGGTTTTCCCTGCTATTCCATGCCACTGAAAGAAGTTTTTCGCTCTTTTCATACAGTTGTGTAATTATATCAGGATTACAGATTACCGCTCCATCAACCACAGGAGGTTCTTCATGTATTATTTCGTTAATAATTGTGAGTTTTTCAGGTAATTCCTCTTTATAAGCCCACTGCCCGCATCCATTAAATAGTGTGACAGTTGTCGCAATCATAACCCCTGAAAATAAATATTTGATACTATCGATCTGAATAATTACTTTCATCTATTTTCATTTTGTGTACATAAATATTACGGACCATTACTGCTCTTAACAAAAAAGACCGTATCTGTTCGTTAAAGACGGTCTTTTTCGCATGTTAAAAGCTGTTGTTAAAACCTGTATCCGATTGAAAGGCCGAAGCCTGTGTTTTTTATTACTGATTCATCACCGGAAATTCGTTTGTCTTCCGGATTAATTTTCAACATTCCGAGTTGAGTATCCAGCTGGACAAATATCCCGCCTTCCAATTCGTATCCTGCAAAGATGTTGGCTCCTGCATCGAAAGCCTTATAATAAAGTACCCCTTCAGGATCTGTGGCTTCTACAACCTTTTTAAACTCCAGCTCCACATCAGTACTACCCATAGTACCTTTTCCTCCTATGCCAAAAGCAACATATGGTCCGAATCCAAGCAACAGATGACCTTTACCCAGCAATGGTTTATAAACTACGTTCAGGGGTAATTCAATGTAGGTAATTTTATGCTTATCGGCCACTGAGCCAGCAAAGTTCTGTGCTCCTTTTGTTGCCAGGAGTAATCCGGGCTGAAAAAAGAAATCAGGAGCAAACAATATTTGGATATTAACTCCGCCATGATAACCAAGGATCATATCATTTTCAAGTTTATCACCATTGACATCTTTGCCGTTCAAATTCTGGAAATTTAGGCCACCCTGAAGGCCAAAACCGATCTGGGCCTGAAGTGCAATTGTTGAAAAAATAAGGATTGCTGAAAGAGTTATATATTTTGTTTTCATTTTTATTCCATTTTAAGTTTTTCAATTTAATAGTATCATTATACACCGGCTTCTTTTGCAGCTTCGGCCTTCATCTTTTCATTTGCAGTTATCAGGAACTCAACCCTTCGGTTTTGCGTACGACCTTCATCTGTATCATTCCCGTATTTTGGAACGGTTTCGCCAAAACCTTTAATTGTAAGACGTTTAGCGGATATACTTTTGCCGGTAAGGTAACCTGACACTTCATTAGCTCTTCTTTCAGATAAGGACTGGTTATATGATTTGCTCCCTTTGCTATCTGTATGTCCCTGTACTTCAATATCTGTATCAGGATATTTATCAAGGACTTTAACCAGCTTATCAAGGTTGGTTTTAGCATCGCCTGTCAGGTTCGATTGGTCAAATCCAAACAAAACATTACTGTTGAATTCCACAACGATTCCTTCACCTATACGTTCAACCTTAGCATCAGGAACGGTCTTTTCTATTTCCTCAGCCTGTTTGTCCATCTGATTACCAATGACAGCTCCTGCTGCACCTCCGACAGCTGCTCCTATAATTGCACCCAGAGCAGTATTACCTGAGGCTTTACCGATCACCGCACCCATTGCACCACCTGCTGCTGTTCCGACAACAGCTCCTTTCTGGGTTTTGTTCCATGAAGCGCAACCTGACAAAATCAAGATTGCACTAATTATTATGATTAAGCTCATTTTCATTTTTTCCATAGTCAAAGTATTTATTTGTATAAAAGATTATTGAACAAGTTGTTACCAATTAAAATATTCCGAAAGGTAAGCCCATCTAAACGGATAAGTGTTACACAACTTTAGATAAGAGTTACATCATTCACATGTTTCTCCTAAAGGCATGTAATATCCAGCCAGATACTGTTGATTATCTCCTGTCTTATGGTGACTGATCAAACCGGTTGCGGCAGGTATAGTGATTGAAGACGCTTTTTACTTGTAAATGTGAATTATGTAAATTTCACAAAGAATTTTGTAACTCCTTTTTAAAGTTAACCAGGTAAATTTGAATCAGGCAAGTTTTGTCTAATCCGTGCAGAATGGCTGAATGTATTTCTTTTACTCAAAGAATATGGACTACCTGGATTATTACAAAATATTAGGGATAGATAAGACTGTGACTCCTGGAACAAAATGGATTGATTGAAATTACAACTATTAAAGAAACAGACTCAGACTTTATGAAACGGAATAATAAATAAGCACATGTATCTGATTAATATATCAATAGCAAGTAACCAAAAGGATGAAAAAAGCATTGTTCTTATCGGGTATTATTATTCTGTTGTTTTCATGCATTAATAGCAGAAAGCTGATGAACAATAATGATATCAGCAGGATTTATTTTGGAAAGAGAGGTGGATTTACAAATATCCCTGATGAGTATGTATTATTTGAAAAGGGCCAACTTTATAAAATAAGAAATGACACTTTACTCAGGATTCATAGAATTAGCAGGACTCAATTGAAAACAATCGATAGTTTATTAATTGTTTCTGACTTTAAAGAGCTCAACATAAACGAATATGGCAATATAACTTATTTTATTAAGGTAGTAAGAAACGATGTTGAAAAAGAAGCAAGCTGGTCAGATATTTCTGAGGTTGATAACCTGAAAAAATTGTACAATACTTTGCTGACAACGATAATAAAATAAAATATGAAAAGAATTTTATTCTTCATTTTTTTGGTTGTCCAGGGTTTATTAATAAGCGGACAGAATAATAATTTTAAAGCAAAGCTAAAAAATCCGCCCGGTACAAATACCCCGGGTTTTAGTTTTAAAAAGATCCATTCAATCAATGGATCTAAAGCTGCTTTGACAAATAAGTTTATTATTTCTCAAGCTTTGCCATCACAGCCATTTAATGTCGATAAGAAATATTTAAGTAAAGTAATCCGTAAAAATGGAGTTCCGATCTATATTGAAANAAAGACAAATCCCAAAAAATCTGCCGGAAATACAACTTTCGAACAGAGGTTTTATTCGTTTCTTGATGAAACCAGAGAGATTTCCGGGACTACTAATCCCGGGGAACTATTTAAAATTACTCATATTCTGACAGATAATCTCGGCATTACTCAAATAAGAGCCATACAACGTTATAAAGGAATAGACATTTATGGTTCAGAATCAACATTGCATATAGATGCAGGGAAGGAAAGATTCACGGGATACTTTTGTTCCATAAGTCAGAATACTCAGACAATACCGGTAATTAGTATCACAGATGCCCTTCGGAAAACAGCAGAGGATATTTCACAAATTACCATTTTCAGAGAACTTACTTCTAAGCAAAAAGAGATCCTGAATTATGATTCACCTTCATGTACCCTGATGCTTTATGACACTGGTAGTCAAAAATATGTTCTTTCATGGGTAATAACTATTAGGCCTAATTTTATTGAGGAATGGAAGTACTTTATTAATGCTGTGACCGGGGAAATAATTCATAAATTCAACAATACTTGTTCAGATGGCCCGGCTATAGCAACAGGATATGATCTGAACAATGTCCTAAGAACCATTGATACCTATCTTGAAAACGGATCCTATTATTTATTAAACAGTTCGGAAACAATGTATAATGCAACCACCGAAGAAGGGATAATCCTCACCCTTGATGCCAATAATACTTCAACCTCAAATCTGGATTTTTCATATGTGACTTCTTCAAATAACACATGGAATCAAAAGGCTGCAATTTCGGCACATTACAACGCTACCAGAACCTATGAGTATTTTAAGAATACCTTTGACCGGAATTCAATCAATGGACAGGGAGGTAATATATTATCATTTGTTAATGTGGCTGAAGATGACGGTAGTTCTATGGAAAATGCCTTCTGGAATGGGAAAGCTGTCTTCTACGGTAATGGAGGCAATAATTTTAAACCATTAGCCGGTGCATTGGATGTTGCAGCACATGAACTTGGTCATGGAGTTGTAACGAGTACAGCTAATCTTGAATACTATGGACAATCAGGTGCAATCAACGAAACCTATGCTGATATTTTTGGTTCGATGGTTGATCGTGATGACTGGTTAATCGGGGAAGATATAACAAAAACCACATTCTCGCCATCAGGTGCGTTAAGAAATATGGCTGATCCTCATAATATGGGTAATTCATCCAATTCTTACTGGCAGCCGAAACATCTGTCAGAAATGTATCTTGGCAGTAACGATAACGAGGGTGTTCATATTAACAGCGGGATTGGCAACTATGTTTATTACCTGTATGCTACGGCCATTACAAAGGATAAAGCAGAAAAAGTATTTTACCGGGCACTAAGTAATTATCTGACAAAGATTTCTCAGTTTATCGATTTCAGGATTGCTGTCATACAATCGGCCATTGATCTTTACGGACCAGATTCTCAGGAATCTAATAAGGCTGCAGAAGCTTTCGACTCAGCAGGGATTTCCGAGGAAGGACATGTTGATAAAACTCAGGACTATAACGTTAATCCAGGCCAGGAATACCTCCTTAGCTATGATACTGACAATGCAGATCCTGTAACCTTACTTCTGTCTTCCGTGACAGGAACCGATTTCAATTCTTTGTCAACAACGGTCATGAAGGGAAAAGTAAGTGTCACAGATGACGGAAGTACAGCAGTATTTGTTTCATTCGATAACAAGATCAGATACATCAGTCTCGATCCCTTAAAACCTGAGACAATTCTGTCAGAAGAAGCTTTTTGGGATAATGTAGCTATATCAAAAGATGGTAACAGGTTAGCTGCCATATCAACTGAGGTGGATGCCTCTATTTACATATATGATTTTATATCAAAAAAATGGACTCAGTTTGAATTGTACAATCCTACAACAAGCCAGTTTAACACAGATGCAGGTGGTGTTTTGTACGCCGATGCAATTGAGTTTGACATATCAGGAGAATATCTGATTTACGACGCCTGTAATGTGCTGAGCTCAACCTCCTCAAAAGATATCCAATATTGGGATATAGGCTTCATAAAAGTCTGGAATAACCTTTCGAATAGTTTTGGAGATGGCACAGTATCAAAGTTGTATGGTTCTCTCCCCGAAAATGTAAGTATAGGTAATCCGGTGTTTTCAAGAAATTCTCCGTCTGTTATTGCTTTTGATTATCTTGATAGTTTTACCGGGGAGTTTGGAATTTTTGGAGCCAACCTGATAACCGGAGAAGTTGATCTGATTACTGCCAATACAACTTTAGGTTTTCCCTCCTTTTCAAAAAATGATGATAAGATTGCATTTTCTGCGCTGACAACACAAAAAGTTGAAGTTGTGGCGACAATTAATCTGGCCCAAAATAAAATATCGGGTAGCGGAAGCGCTGTTTCATTGATAAATTCTGCTAAGTGGCCAGTATATTTTGCTACCGGTGAGCGCACCCTTGGGCTTGCACCGGTTTCTGATTTTACAGCTGATATAAAAAAAGGAGAATCACCCCTTCAGGTGAAATATATGGACCTGTCAATAAATGGACCTACTTCATGGCAATGGACATTTCAGGGAGGGACTCCTTCATCATCAACACTGCGGAACCCAGTTATAAGTTATAATGCATACGGTACTTACAGGGTAGTTTTAACCACGCAAAACAGCTTTGGGATCAATACAAATACAAAGGAAAACTACATAGTGGTAACAAATCCGACCGGTATTAATGATACTGAAAATAAAAAGGTAAAATTCTATCCTAATCCGGTAATCGATTTAATAAATATTGATTATGATAGAGACTTTTCCGTAAAGCTGCTTGATCTTTATGGCAATGTACTTATAACCAGTAATAACACAAGATATCTTGATCTGTCAGATATAAAATCCGGATTATATATCCTTGAAATAAAAACTGAAGCTGGTTTATCCAGACAAAAGTTAATAAAAAGATAAATTCTCATATTTCGCTCTAACGTGTAAATTATATAACTCTTTCCCGGAATTATGTAACGGTTCCGGGGACTAAAAGATTGACCTTTGTATTGTGAAAATATTTCACAATTAATAATTGAAAAAATGAACTCAACAAAAGTAAAAGGAAACTGGAATGAACAGAAAGGCAAACTCAAACAGAAATTTGCAATCTTGACAGACAACGACCTGATGTTTGACGAAGGGAAGAAAGAGGAGATGCTTGGAAAACTCCAGATTGTTCTTGGCAAATCAAAGGAAGAATTGAATAAGATAATTTCATCCCTTTGATAATTTTTTAAAAATAAATGGCATGAAAAAAATCTTTAATTTTTTGTTTATTACTTGTCTTTTAACAGGATGTGTGTTAAATCTGGTAACAGGCCGTAAACAACTGACACTGGTAAACGATGCTGACCTGCGGTTAATGGCTGTCGGCCAATACAATACATTTTTATCAGAGAATAAAGTATTAAATCCGGGGAACAGCCGAGATGCGGCAATGGTTGACCGTGTCGGTGCGCGAATTGCAAATGCAATAACTAAGTATTATGACACCAAGGAGAAAAAATCGGTTTTGGAAGGATATGCATGGGAATTTAACACGATTGATGACAAAAAGGTTGTAAATGCCTGGTGTATGCCTGGTGGAAAGGTGGTTGTTTACACAGGATTATTGCCTGTGACCCAAAACGAAACAGCACTGGCAATTGTCATGGGACATGAGATTGCCCATTCCGTTGCCAAACATGGCAACGAAAGAATGAGCCAGGCATTGGTCCAGCAATTAGGAGGTATAGCATTGGAGGTTGCTTTAGCCCAGAAGCCTCAGGAGACACAGGATCTGTTCATGATGTCATATGGCATAGGAAGTGAGGTGGGAGCTATGTTACCCTGGTCGCGTCAACAGGAAACAGAAGCTGATCAGTACGGACTGATATTTTCTGCAATGGCTGGTTATGACCCGAGAGAAGCAATTCCTTTCTGGGAAAGAATGGCAGCTGAAAGCGGAGGAAGTCCACCAGAATTCCTGAGCACTCACCCTTCAGATGCAACAAGATTAAGAAAGCTGAAACAATTTATGCCAGAAGCCCTTAAATATTATACTGCCCATAATTAAGTACTGGCCTCCTGTCTCCGGGAAGAGATTTTAACCTGAAAGATAAAAACAGTTGCCTCAATGTGTTGAATTTGATAATTTTTCATTTATTTTGTATTTATATGTAATTGTATATGACTTGATTCCGTTATGTACAGATGACAGATATCTTTTTTTGGGAACATTCTTGAATGCTCAATCTGAAAAATACTATTATTGATGTTTTGAAAGACCGGTGAATTATTCTTAAAATATGCGAGTGAAAACCAGGAAACTAAAATCCAGTGAACCAATTAAAGATAAAACTATTGTCACAGATACCAGTAAGTTTCCGATAGTCGGGATCGGAGCATCAGCAGGAGGACTTGAAGCACTGGAGCAATTTATGAGTAATGTACCAGAAAACAGCGGAATGGCGTATATAGTTATTCAGCATCTGGACCCAACTCATAAAGGCATGTTACCTGAGCTGCTTCAGCGGATTACCAGAATGGATGTTTTACAGGTAAAAGACCGGATGGCAGTTAAGCCTGACTGTGTGTATGTAATTCCTCCTAACAAGAGTATGTCCATATTAAAGGGAGTGCTCCACCTGTTTGAACCAATGGAATCAAGAGGACTGCGCCTTCCGGTTGATTTTTTCCTCCGCTCCCTTGCTGACGACCGGAATGAACAAAGTATCGGTGTTATTCTTTCAGGAATGGGTTCAGATGGCAGTATAGGGCTCCGGGCCATAAAAGAAAAAAGCGGAATAGTGATGGTACAGGACCCTGCCACTGCAAAATATGACAGTATGCCACGCAATGCAATCGATTCAGTACTTGCCGACATAGTAGCTCCAGCCAATCTGTTACCCGTAAAATTGATCCAATTCCTCCAGCATATTCCTATTGTCAGGTCAGGTTTGGATACAGAGATTAAAGATCAGAGCTCTCTCGAAAAAATTATTATTCTGCTTCGAACCCATACCGGGAATGATTTTTCTTTGTATAAAAAAAATACTGTTTATCGCCGAATAGAAAGACGTATGAGTGTACACAAAATTGAAAAGATATCTTCATATGTCCACTTTTTACAGGAAAATCCTAAGGAAGCTAATATTCTGTTTAAAGAATTGATGATTGGTGTGACTAATTTTTTCCGGGATCCCGGAGTCTGGGAAAAGCTAAAAACAGCGGTTATCCCGGACTATATTAGTAAACTGCCTGAAGGTTCAATATTGAGGGCATGGATACCAGGGTGTTCAACCGGAGAGGAGGCATA
>WSSedA1B2DRAFT_1000305_pt1 | contig 10386 bp, 7 predicted proteins | sample WetSurSiteA1Bulk_FD_9465 | JGI IMG/M metagenome (IMG submission 9465) | reverse complement strand
ACCATTGCAACGTTTTGTCAGGCCATAACCACGCTATCGCACCACCTGGGATACCCGTAATTGCTACCAATACCAAGAACCCCACTAATGCCGTAGAAATTAGCACTTCAGGTTGATTATCTTGAGCTGGCAAAAACCGTCCCACGCTTGAACTTAGCCACTGAAAGCCCACCGTATTCAAGATGCTCGCCGTCGCCATTACCAGAGCATAGTGACCATACTCATCAGGAGTCAGCAGTCGAGTGTAGAGTGCCAGTGCCAACAAAGTGGTCGCACCAGGTATAATGCGACCTAGAAGATAAAAAAAACTGTGCCGAATCAGCATTTGCGTATGTCCTTAACTGTTCTGGCTAGATGACAGTGACTAAAAAATCTTTGCGGTGTGTTCTTAAAAAAGCAGTGCATTGTCTTTATCCTTGATCATATTTTATCAAATTATCCAGTTGGAAGGTTTTTAAAGAGTATTAATTACTTAATCCCGCTCTCTCATAACTTTTCTTCAGTTTCGGCTAGAATCTTTTGTTCATTTACTTTTGTATCATCAGTTTTTAGTAAAAACCCGAAAAATTTCTTTTTCTTATTAAATGCATCAATTTGTTGCTCGCTGGGTATCAGTCTTCTATCGCTTTTAGAGCGCATATCAACCTCTGTTGTTTGACTTTTAGCTCGTCTGTCAAATACTTTGGTGTCTCGAAGATAGCGAGATATTTTCGTTATCAACCAAGCACGATCAATTAACCAATAATAACCAATAAAAAGTGCTATAAAAAAACTAAATAATAATGGCTCTGGAGCTTTAAAAAAGAGATTAGCGGTTATGCCAAAAAAGGATAGCCCAAAAGAAAAAGTCAATATTATAACCAGCGTTTCGTTAACACTGTAACCAGCGACATGAAAGATATGATGCAAATGTTCTCGATCTGCATTAAAGGGTGAACGTCTTTTTTTTAAGCGTCGCAACATGATACAAACAGAATCTAATAGCGGAAGAGCTATAATCCATAAGGCTGTTGTTGGCATAATCAGTGCTTTTGCGCCTTGCGATGAACCGATTAATAGCCAGCAAATAGTAAAGCCCAACAGAGTACTTCCTGTATCACCCAAAAATATTTTAGCACTCAACCTTCCAAAAATACGCAGGTTAAATAACAAGAAAGCCAATATTGCAACCATAAGAATAAGGCAAAACTTAAAAAGTATCCAATCTTGAAAAGCCCAAGACACCTCTGCAATTGAAGCAATTGAGACGAGGGATAAGCTTCCCGCCAATCCATCGATACCATCAATCATATTGAAGGCATTAATACCACCGACAACAGCGAATACAGTAAAAACAGTTGCATAGTTGCCAAGGTAAATATGACCTAAACCTAATAAATCGCCTAAGTTAATTATTTTTATGTGTGCAAATTCAACCATTATTAATGCAGCTACAATTTGAATAATCAGTCTAATTTTGAAGCTGATATTCTTATAATCATCTATAAAACCCACACAAACCAATAACATGGTAGCAAAGACAAAGGCTGTTTGATTGGGAAAGAAATTGTCATTAAAAAATAATGTTACTAGGATGGCAAGATAAATTGCTATACCGCCAATAAGAGGAGTCTGCTGTTTATGCTGCTTTCTGTGAGTGGGCTTATCTGTAAAACCTATTTTTAGGGCGCAAGGATATAAGACAAGTATAAAAAAAACTGTCGCCAGCAAAGGCATCAAAAAAAAATTTGAAAACATAAACCTTTCTCCGTTGTTAAATCAAAAAACCTTTACATGATATAAATTAAAAGATAGTTGGTTAAATCTGTAACTTGATCGGAGTACAAACTTAAGTTTGTACTCCGAAATACTTAGGAGCTTGAATCAAACAAACTGTCAAAAAGTACAGATTTCATACGCTACCAGCTAGTCTGTAGAATGTATCATTTGGATTTTTGGTAACTATATTGATAGACGTATTCGCGCCCGTAGCTAGATGATGCTTGAGGTAAGTCATTAAACACGACACCTTTTAACTGAACGCCGGCCTGAGTTAGACGCTTGGTGCTTTGTTCCAACTCTCGCATAGGGTGTTGACCAGCCTTAACAACCATTAAAGTAACGCTAGCCATACGTCCAATAATTGCTGCATCGGTCACTGCTAAAATGGGCGGTGAATCAATGATAACTTGGTCGTAATTCTTACTGATGCTGGCTAATAAATTACTAAATCGTTCATGCAACAGTAGCTCTGATGGGTTAGGCGGTATACATCCAGTAGAGATAAAGTCCAGATTAGCTATCGGTGTTTTATGAATCACTTCATCCAGCATTGTAGTCATAGTGCTTGTGCTTGAAATAAGTTCGGAAAGCCCGTGTGTTCTACCTACTCCTAAAGTTTTATTGATTTGACCTTTACGCATATCACCATCGATTAATAAGATTCTTTTACCCGCATCAGCCAATACGACTGCAAGATTAATGGCAACAAAGGTTTTTCCAACTCCAGGGCTTGGACCAGTAATCATAATAATGTTGTTTTGCGCTTCCAAAAAAGCAAAATGTAAAGTAGTTCGTAAACTGCGCAAACTTTCTATGGCTAAATCATTTTGATTTTGCACTGCCAGAATTAAAGGGTCATTGCTTTTTTGTATATGAACCCTTTTAAGTTTTTTATTGAGCTGTTCTTGATCGACACTATGCGAAATGACTGCATAAACGGGGATATGCAATTTTTTTTCTATTAAATCGGATGCTTTAACACCGCGATGTAGTGCTTTACGAATAAACACTAAAGCGACACCTAATATCAATCCTAAGATGAACGAAACCGCAATAATCAGTGATTTTTTCGGTTTTATAGGCAGATCAGGCAATACAGCGTAATCGATAATTCTTACATCACCCACAGCTCCTGCTTTGGCAACACGTAATGTCTGAAAGTCGTTGAGTAAATTAGTGTAGAGTGCAGTATTGACGTTAACATCTCTGGTCAGCTTTAATATGACTTGTTGTGTTTCTGGTAGAACTCCAATTTGTTTGTCGTTAGCATTCATCTGACCTTGTAAACGAACAATTTGCTTATCAAGAGCAACAACGGAAGGATGCGATTCAGTAAATCTCTGTCTTAGCTCATCGCGTTTCTGCTCCAATTGCGTGATTTCAGTTTTTATTTTCACCACGCCTTCTAAAATGCCTCTTGTTTCGATATCGAGATCAACTGAACCCATACGGGTTCTGTAATCATTTAAGGCTGCTGTTGACTGATCCAGTTGCCCTTTAAGCACGGGCATATTCTTTTCCAGAAATTCCAACGTTTTTTGTGCCTCCGCTGATTTTTGCTCAACGTTTTGGCGCAGATAAATATTAACGATTTCATTGAGTAGCTCTACCGCCAATTGAGGTTTGTTATCCTCTAGGGTTAATTCAAGAAGCCTAGTGAGTTTGCCTTTTTCATCGACTTTAAGTTTTTCTTTTAGTTGACTAATCGACTTGCTTTCGGACTGGCGCATCAGGATAAATCGAGTATCTGGTCGTGCTTTTATCAGTGAGACAAATAACGTGATGGGTTGTTCGTGACCTTCCAGTTTTTTGCTAGCCAGCCGACCCACTTCACCTTCCAATATCAGTTCATGTTCATGCATTAACCGAAAATGACCTTGTTTGCCTGCAATTAATATAAATTTTTTATCTTGCAAGTCTCCTGGCACCGTAAAAGTATCGATGCGAATGGATTCGCCTCCCCAAGCATATTGGTTTTGTTCGAATAAAGCATTTGCAACTTTGTTATCGTCATTGAGCGTTTCAAAACGTCTAGCGAACGCCTCGCCGATGATAGGAAAATATTTTGGTTTAGCGATTATGTTCAACTTAAGATTTCTAATAGCCCCACCCAAAACCATTCTTGATTTGATAATCTCAATCTCTGCCATTACGGGTATCTCAGTTTTTACATCTGATGGCTGTTGTTGCAAAGTTCTAAGTGCTTGCGCTTGCGCCTCGACTTGCAACATGGCATTAGTTTCATAAACGGGGGTGTCAAGAAAAGCTTTTGCTATTCCAAGAGCCAGCCCGACTACAGTAATCAAAAAGACAAGCCATTTGCCATCAATTAGTATGGCTATCATTTCACCTAAATCGATTTCATTGCCATCTTCATGCGGCAAGTAATTGACAGTTGAATTGCTATTGTCGGAAAAAGATTTTTGCATTTTATTTCAAGAAATAGCTAATTAAAAAATTGAGGGTTGCACTGAAATAAGTGGGTTATGAATTAACCTGATTTTAGCAGTCCGTCCCCCAGATCGGTAGGATATCACCAGATAACCGCAACTTCCTTGATACGGTTAACTTGTGGTGAAAAAGCCAAAATATTTTATCCAGAATTATTTGATATTTTGTGGAGCAACAATCGTGCCAAAAAGTGTGGCGGTAGGTTGAACCTGACCAATGATTTGACTCCAACGGATACCCTCTGCCCGGTCGATGTAAATAATGTCACGGGGCTGTAATGGGAAACGATCTGCCAATAATAAGGCATCTGGTGATTTGGCATCCAGATGAAATATTTCTGGTTTGCCAAGACCATTTCTAAAGATGAAAATTCTGGCCGCATCCGCTGTTTCTTGATTGAGCCCCCCCTGTTCACTGATTGCTTCGGTCAGGGTCAATCGACCTTTATCCATAATGACACTGCGTGATCTTGTAGAGCTGTTAGTACCATTTTGAATGCTACTCACAAGATTGTTATCCCCCAGCACAAAAACCTTGTTAAACTGCCTATCTGGCACATTCAGCACATCACCGCTTTCAAGTCGGACGTTTTGACTGAGATCGCCACCTTCATAGAGAGCCTGTAAATTAATGCTGTAAGTTTTGTCGTTGCGAGTCAACGTTATATTACGTGCGTCTGCCTCGGGTCCTAATCCACCAGAACCATTTATTGCTTCCAATACAGTCAAAGGAATATCTTTCACCTCCTGAATACCTGGTTTGAGAACTTCTCCAACGACATAAACCCGTTGACTTCTATAACTGGCTACGCGTACGTCAAGCTGAACTTGTTCAATATAGACTGATAGCTTTTTGGTTAGCTCACCGCGAATTTCTTCAACTGTTTTCCCAGCCGCTTTTATTACGCCAGCATAGGGAAAGAAAATATTACCGTCTTCGCCGACGACCGTGCCAGCTGCATCTGCTGCACGATACTCACCAGCTGGGATAGTTAATTCAGGATGCTCCCATACAGTTATAGTAAGAATATCCCGAGGACCAACATGATATTGGCTCGAGGGTTCTTTGGCAGGCACGCCTTCTTTAGCTTTAGAGCCGATGCGATAGTCGTAATAAAGATTAGCGACATTGTTTGGATCTAAGGTACGATTTTTAATATCTTTTTCTAAATCAACAATCAACTGAGCTGTAATCGATTTAATATTTAGCTTTTTCAAAATTGTTTCATTGCTTTCCTTTACTGGCATTTCTAAGCTAGATTGAGAGGAGAACTGGCTCATGTGCTGACCAGGTACGACAGTGCATGAACAGAGTTGGCATGTTGAAATCAATATCAGTAAAGTTTTGCTTTGCATATTTTTAGGTATCCAATTTGATTAGTAGCTTTGGTTTGTTAAAAACTCAAGTGGATGATTATAACCTCGAATGGTGCTTAATAATCGTATTATAATTTTTTTAACCACTCGAACGCACCCCGCTCAATTAAATTAAACGACACTTCAAAAGCTAACAAATTTTGCTGATAAGGGTCTGGAATATCAAAATCCTCCCAATGACCAAGGCGGAAAACCTTGCCTTTTGCACAAGGATCAAGTGCTTCGATGGCACTTTTGTGAGACGATTCCATAACCAAAATAAGATCAGCCTTACGAATCATATCGTTATTTAATTGGCACGCGCGATAACCTGAAATATCGATGTCTTTTTTCATCATCAATTGGCAGGCTTTCGCATCGGGTGGATGCCCAACTAATGCGCCAAGACCCGCAGAGCTAACAACGCAATCACCTTTGCCAGAAGCAGTCAATACTTGTTTTAACAAGCCCTCTGCCATTGGGCTTCTGCATATATTTCCGATACAAACGATAAGTATGTTTTTAAACAGCATATAAAAACCAGCAAGGATAAATATTATTAATAAAGGTCTACTTAAGACTTGTTAAGTACCAATCCAACGCTTCTGTTAAACCTTCTCGCACACGATAGATGGGCGCGTAACCCAAAAAATTATGCGCTTTAGAAATATCTGCTAGTGAATGACGCACATCGCCTGAACGAAAATCTCGATAAATCGGCTTAAAACTTTCAAGTTTTTTAAAATGTACGACCAAATTTTCTCTTAGATAGTCCAATAGTTGATTTAGCGTCGTGCAGTCACCTACGGCAATATTATAAACCTGATTAATTGCTGCTTTATTTTCAGTGGTCGCGGCGAGTAAATTGGCTTGAACCACATTTTTGATATAACAAAAATCTCTACTAGTTTCGCCATCACCATTGATATAGACTGGTTCATCACGAACCATAGCGGCTATCCATTTAGGAATAACTGCAGCATAAGCACCGTCTGGGTCTTGTCGTGGACCAAACACATTGAAATAACGCAGTCCGATTGACTCTAAGCCATAACATCTTGCAAATACATCGGCGTAAAGCTCATTCACATATTTGGTAACCGCATAAGGCGACAGTGGTCTGCCAATTTTGTCTTCTACTTTAGGTAAATCAGGATGATCGCCATAAGTAGAGGAAGAAGCGGCATAGACAAAGCGTTTTACCTTAGCATCACGCGCCGCAACCAGCATATTCAAAAACCCATCAATATTGGTGCTATTAGTGTTGATAGGGTCTTCAAGTGATCTTGGCACACTACCCAATGCCGCTTGGTGTAGTATATAGTCCACGCCCACACAGGCTTGATGACAAGTGCTAAGCTGACGAATATCGCCTTCAATAAACGTGAAGTTGCTCCATTTTTTTTCACCAACAAGCTCTTTGACCTGATCCAAATTATGTTGGTAACCCGTCGCGAAGTTATCTAATCCGATAACCCGTTGTTCATGGTTAAGTAACGTTTCCAGCAAGTTAGAGCCAATAAAACCAGCGACTCCAGTAACTAACCATGTTGCAGGTTTATCAGTAAGCTGTTTTAAAAATGTTTGAGTTGTCGTCATAAAAAAACCTATAAAAATTGCGGATTGCTAAATTGGTTTATTAATAAAACAAAGTAAAACCAAATGCTTACAATCGCCACAATTTATAGCCAGCTTCCTGAATGGCTGTTGAATCATAAGCTGATTTGACATCCATAAAAACGCCATTGGGTTTAAGTTTCGATAGAATATTATTGAGTGGAATATCCAGATATTCTTTATGTGAAACAGCAGCAACAATGGCATCGGCGACAGGTAAATCATCCCAATTGACCAATGGAATACCATACTCATGAACCGCCTCTTCAGATTCAGCCACTGCATCATGAACCGACACATCCCAACCGAAATTCTTTAATTCGTAGACCACATCTGCGACTTTTGAGTTTCTTAAATCAGGGCAGTTTTCTTTAAAGGTCAACCCTAATACGATAATTTTTGCAGTATTAACTGAGTTACCTGCGCGGATTAACTGCATACTGGTTTGCTGAGCGATAAATGCAGCCATGCCATCATTAATACGCCGTCCAGCAAGAATGACTTCAGGATGATAGCCCAGCATTTCTGCTTTATGGGTTAGATAGTAAGGATCAACGCCAATACAATGTCCACCCACTAAACCAGGACGAAAGGGTAGAAAATTCCATTTGGTGCCAGCCGCTTTCAAAACCTCTAAGGTATCAATACCTAAACGGTCAAATATGATGGCTAATTCATTCATCAAGGCAATATTCAAATCACGTTGCGTATTTTCAATGACTTTAGCGGCTTCAGCAACTTTGATAGAGCTGGCTCGGTGTACACCCGCCACGATAACGCTTTCATACAATTGCGCTACTTTCTCCAGCGTTTCGGCATCATCACCTGACACTACTTTAGTAATTTTAGTAATGGTTCTTTCCTTATCGCCTGGATTAACACGTTCAGGTGAATAACCCACATGAAAATCCTGCTTCCATTTAAGACCTGATTCTCGCTCTAATATGGGTATACAAACTTCTTCCGTTGCACCAGGATAAACAGTCGATTCATAAACGACAATGGCACCCCGTTTTAAATGTTTACCTACTGTAGTAGAAGAAGAAACCAATGGTGAAAAATCTGGCTGATGTGCCACATCGACAGGCGTGGGTACGGCAATGATGATAAAATCAGCCTTCGATATGTTATTAGCATCGGTCGTTACAGCCAGTCCCGTTGCTGCTTGTAAGTCGGCACTGGAAACTTCTCCCGTTGGATCAATAAATTTCCGATAACTCTCAATTTTGCTTTCGGACAAATCATAGCCGATAGTTTCAAATTTTTTGCCAAACTCCACTGCCAGTGGCAAACCAACATAACCCAACCCAACAACCGCAACTATATTCTTATTCACACACGTCCCCTCGATGTTTATAACTTCGCTAACTTTTTCAAAAGCTTATATTAATATTCTGATCTGCCAAAATATTGGCTTCGCCGCAGAATTTGGCTCATTGTAAAATTCGACCTACCATCAATTTTTGAATCCATACTAATGTTAACAGTATTCAATGATTATTAACAATATCCAAGAATGTCTTACAGGACGATTGCTACATTTACGCGATGCTCGACTTTTAAATTTGAAGCAAGCGATCAAATTGAAGATACCGTAGTCTGTCTTAAGCTACAATTCAAAAACACGCCAACGGTATGGGCAAGTAAAGTGTTCAGTGAGCTATCCAATAACGGTTTCAACGAGTCGTCGAACTGAAAAGAGTTGCTTAACAAAGGATTTAGGACGTGAGTCTTTATTTTTCGTACAGGCGTTTGTAATTCAATGCCTTTGAGCCAGTTCTTCAGTCAGCAATGGACGGAACAACCTTTATCGCCAATCAATAAGCCGCTGATGCTCTTCGCCATTTCTTGAACGACATCATGCTCATCAATCGTGGCATTAGCAAAGGTAAAACTACTGATGATTCATTGATTATCAATCATCAGATAACCTTCATATCCATAATGCTTTACATCTTTAGTAGCACAACAACTATACCCCCGCTACCCCATGAAAACAACGACTGCGAGACGCACGCGTTAGCTGACAAACAGTCTCGGTGAACCATCAACTAGGCTATCATACGCTCCCGTCTCACGCTCCTGCCATAGCTTCGCACTTTGCTTAACAAAAAACTGCATGATCCTATGTTAGAAACCAAGTGCGCCAATGGCTGTGAAAATATTGCCAGATACGTTTATCGGCATCTTTCCCCATAAACTCGCCAACGATTTCCATCGTTATGACTTCACTATCCGTCAGCTTAGTTGGAAAACCCCGACTCCTTAACGCTCTTTTTACAAGCTCACTATAACTACTATCCGCTACACAACAATAATATAGTGATGATAAAGTCTTCTAAGGGCATGACAGCTCTCCAGTCAGTTACTCTTTCTCAAAAAAATATCTCTACACCTTTGTCGTCATGCCTCCCCTTTCCCTTTCCCCTAATAAAAGTCGAACATCACTTGATAAATATAAATCGTTACTTACATTACCCCTGTAACTAATCTTGGACAACATACATATAGACATCGTGTCTAGTCCATTGGGTGACCTTCTCTTTGATGACACGGTACTGGACAAAAACTATTCCCATAAAATCGAATTGGTGCGACGTAGTGGAGCGGCAACACCCAATGCGTTATCAAACGTGACTTGCGTCTATGTCAATCCCGAAACCGATCAATTTTTGTTGACCGACTATCGCTTGTATGACCCAGATGGAAACGGTAAATCCAAACTGGATCATGTTCATGAGATGTTCACCAATGACGTTTATCAGAAACAGCTACCCCTTCCAGCAGTGCTGATAGATAGCTGGTACGCGACCAAAAACTTGATGCTGTTTATCGATTATCAGAGTGTAGATTCTTTAGATTGGAGTCCAGAAAGAACAGCTACACGGTAAAACCATTAAGATCAAAGGTTTTCGCAGATAACACAAGGTGCGTCTGTTTCGGGTCTAGGTGTCTACCGACCGCACGGACTGGATTGTAACAAAAGCTATCAAGCACGCCGTACAGATGTTGTAATGAATGCATCACTCATATATATGAATTACCAAACAATCCAGCAAAAAATATGCCGATTGTAAACTTTTAGCTAATTAATTCTGTAGGGAAACTAAACAACCACCAGCTAAAAGCTGGTGGGTTTGAGTTACGGACTGGAAGTCCGGATACGCGTCGGCTAAACGACGCGTCTTATGGTGGCTCCATC
>WSSedA1B2DRAFT_1000304_pt1 | contig 10387 bp, 10 predicted proteins | sample WetSurSiteA1Bulk_FD_9465 | JGI IMG/M metagenome (IMG submission 9465) | reverse complement strand
ATGGCCTTCGGAAAAGAATATTTCTGAAATTTTGTGACATATCTCAAGTTCAGTTATTCCATCGTGAAGAAATGGCGGCAGCAACTTGGTTAAACATCTTGCATGTCTGGAGCCTGCTTCTCGCAAGATATTGAGTTCCCAATCTGACTTTTTAGCACGACATATACTTATGATCCTATCTGCGGGAACGAACTGATGGGCAGAAAGGTGTTTGATGAGGCTGTTTGAGAGAGCCCATGATAACCCATTCATTTCAGCTGCGACCAGTTCAGGCAAAGAAAAACCTAAATCGTTCAGAATTGTCTCTATATCGCTATACGATTGAAATGAGTAAATATGATTTACGGGCGACTCAATTTTCGCTCTTTCATCTCCACGCCTGCACAATAAGATGGGGTCACCACTGAGAGGTAGCCAAAAAACTCCATTGGCAAATGAGCCGCTGAAATAATAAATATTTAAACGAGAGAAAACTAATATGCCCTGAGCTTGAGGGATAAATTGCTTAAGGAGGTTTTTGCATCTATCCCACCGGGAAGCTAACTCCTGTGTAGGAATAACGTTGTTCAAAATTTATAGCTCCAGAAATGCTTTTTATAAAATAGCATTGTAAGCATGAAAGCTGACATAGTTATTATTTCCGAGATTCTCGCCACAGCATCAATGCAAGTCCTGATGCAATAACAAAACCAGGGGCACTTATCCATAGGGGTAAAATCATCCCGCTCATAATAATTTCCCATTTAAAGAACAAGCGGAGAAGATGTATAAAACCCATGAGCGAGAACACGATAACAGCAATGGTTGTAAATGGTTTTATGATTTGTTCTTTCCTTTCTTGAAAGGTTGTCTCTATTACCATTAAAACTATTTACAATTATATCAAATTCAAACGGGAAGGACTTCAGGAAGGACTGTTGCCTCAACCCCATGGCACATAGAATGGATTATTCAATATGGGATTTCGCTGTTTTGATAGCCAGTGCTTTATCTTTTGTAAATAATCTCCACTCCATTTCTGAAGAATGAATACCCGCTTTCTTGTCCTGACCCCGACAAAAATACCAATCTCGAAAACGCTCGATAGTAGAAAAAGGGTGATTGCCCTGGCAGAGAAAGCCGCAAGGCTTAATCTCTTCAAAAAAAATAGTCTCGTCGGGGTCCTCGTCAAAAGAGAGGTCATCAGGTAACGCTATTTGAGATACATCAACACCTTCCGCTTCTCTTTCATCTAACCATTCTGAAACCGTCATTTCAATAGCTTTATTTCAAGCCAATGTCTTTTGCAGCCTCTCTTAAAAGCTTCTCATTTTTCTTAATACTTTCCATTAAGGGGTTTTCTGAACTTTTGGCTGCCGCAACTAATTTGTCTGCTGTGGCATATTTCTCTTTTAATTCCTTTGCATCCGGAGCTAATTTGCCGTTGTGACAGCCCTTGCATTGGTCCCATTCCCCTGCATTTGTAAGATTAGAAAAAAATAACGTTACAATGCAACCGATAAAGAAAACAGAAATCATTTTTTTAAATTTCATTTTCCCCCTCCTGATCTTAATTGTAATTTTGATAATTTCTAAATGTACTACTTACAATTATATCATGCTTCAGGTGTTTCAAGAGGAAAAAGGCGGTAGGGAAACAAAATGTTAATTTACAGCATTGCTATGCGTTTGTCTTTATATGGCTGGGGCCATTTGTTGGCATCAATAAGCCAGGAGAGATGCTCTACAAGTTTTGGTTGATTTACAGTATTAGGCTCATCATCAAAAATAATTCCCGCGAGATACATATTCTGAAACTTTTTCTGCCAGTCGACTTTACCGGATATATTATCTTCCTGCATCTTTCCGGCTTTATCGATAAAAGATATCTTGATATTTACTTTTTTGCCCTTACCTATCGGTTTAGACGAATATAGTCCCAATCCTGAAAAAGATATGTTTGCGATGGTTGAATCAACGATTATCTTTTGTTTTGGAACTGTAACAGTGGCGCTCCCGAAAAACTGATACCTCTGCCATTGACGGACATCTTCAAAACTCTTTTTCATTTTCATGCTAATTCTTTCAATTCCCTCTCATATTATAGCAGAGCTGCCTTTTCCATGATAAGAGGCACTTTTTCTTCCATTCCAATAGCCATAATATGGACTCCGTCACAGATGCCTTCTTCTTTAAGTTGCCTTATATGCCGCGCTGCGATATCCAAACCAGTATCAAGCGCCCTCTCCTTGCCTGCCGCTTTAATCTCATCTATAAGTTCCTGGGGGACACGGATCCCGGGCACATTTTTATTCATAAAATTAGCCATGCCGGCAGATTTCAAAACTACGATCCCTGCAAGGATTTTAACAGGGAATTGTCGTGCGTAGCTCATAAACTCCTTGAACTTTTCCATATCGAATATCGCCTGCGTTTGAAAGAAACAGGCTCCTGCCCTAACCTTTTTCTCAAACTTTATAAGCTGCGGCTCGATAAAATCTGTCTCCGGTGTAACCACCGCACCCTGAAATAACTCTGTTGCGCCTTTCAACTCGTTGCCAGCCATATCTTTGCCTTTATTGAGATTGTCAACCATGGACAGGAGCTGCACAGACTCGATATCATAAACGGGTTTTGCAGCCTTATGGTCACCTGCGGCAACATGGTCTCCTGTCATGCACAGCACATTTCTTATGCCGAGCACATGGGCTCCGAGGAGGTCTGATTGAAGCCCGATCCTGTTTCTGTCACGGCATGTCATCTGGAGTATAGGTTCCAGACCGTTATCAAGCGCTATCTTGCAGACTGCGAGAGAGCATATCCTCATCACTGCAGACTGATTATCAGTCACATTTGCAGCATCCACCTTTCCTCTCAGGAGTTCAATATGGTGAACCATAGCTTTTATATCGATTCCCTTTGGAGGGCCTACCTCGGCTGTGACAACAAATTTTCCTGAATTTACAGCCTCACGAAATGTCATTGTATCCTCCTCACTATTCCTTACCGATATCTGTTCTGTAACTCATACCATCAAAATTGATTTGCTCAATATTATTGTAGGCAACATCCCTTGTAAGGGCTGTATATTTTAACTCACTCCGATATCGCGTCGGCAAAATCCTTCAGGCCAATGTATTTTATCTATTACTGCGTAAGCTTTGGCGCGGGCCTGGTCGATGGTTGGGGCATGCGCTACAATATTTAATACTCGACCGCCGTCGGCGACTATATTGTTGCCGTGAAACTTGGTAGCGGCGTGTAGAATTTGCACATCAGGGTCGCCGGCAGCCGCTTCCGCAAGACCGGATATGATACTGCCTTTTTTGGGCGTTCCCGGATATCCCTCGGCGGCCAACACAACACATATGGAAGAGTCCTGATTCCACGAAAGTTCGACGTCCGCCAGTTTTCCCTCACGTGTAGCAATAAGAATCGGCAATAAATCGTTATTCATGCGAATTAAGAGCGCCTGACATTCCGGGTCGCCAAACCGTACGTTATACTCAATCAGCTTAGGCCCGTCCTCAGTAAGCATCATGCCTGCATACAGAATTCCTTTATAAGGGCTGCCGATTTTTTTCATTCCTTCCACAGTAGGCAGGATTACGGTCTTCATCATCTCTTGCTCTATATTTTCCGGGAGTCCCATAGCAGGGGAGCAAGCCCCCATCCCGCCGGTATTGGGACCTTTATCCCCATCGCCGACACGTTTATAATCCTGTGCGGTCGCAAGCGGCAAAACGCTTGAGCCGTCTAGAAAAGCAAAAAAAGAAAATTCTTTCCCGGTGAGACATTCTTCAATCACAATTTCCTGCCCCGCCTCTCCAAACTTATTCCCGATCAGCGCGGCTTCTACGGCTGCTAAAGCATCTTCATAACTTTGGGCTACGGTTACACCTTTTCCAGAGGCCAAGCCATCCGCCTTAATGACAATCGGGGTTCCTTGAGATCGGATATAAGACTTTGCCTCAGCGGCGTCTGTAAACCTTTTAAAAGCGGCTGTTGGAATATTGTGCGCGACACAGAACTCCTTTGTAAAACCCTTTGAGCCTTCGAGCCGCGCCGCCATTTTAGATGGTCCGAAAACCGGAATGCCGTTGCTCTCAAGCAAGTCGGCAAGTCCTGCTACTAAGGGATTTTCCGGTCCGATGACAACAAAATCAATCGCGGACTGTTTGCAAAAATCAAGCAGCCCTGCCGTATTTTCACTGGATATAGAAATACAATCGGCAACTTCACTTATGCCGGCATTTCCTGGAGCGCAAAAGAGTTTTTCACACAAAGGTGACTTGGCTATCTTTATACACAAGGTATGTTCACGCCCACCCTGCCCAACAACTAATACGCGCATCTTTTCAGTTTCCTTTCCCTAAAAATTAAGACTTGCCTATTATATCATTTTGCTTCGCAACGAGAACTTTCATTATCTGTTTAATCCTTTCTGACTTTTTCTTCTTCTTTCTCTTTTATGCTGTACCTGCCCGGCTTCAGCCCTTTTGACCAGTCTTTTGCAGCGACCTCTTTTTTCATATCATCAAGTTTTCCGAGGTCTTTCAGTCTTTCATAAATAAGAACCCAGGCACATGGGATATCAGGACTTACTTCGCATTTCCCTTTCTTATTACCGCCACACGGGCCGTTCAATATGCCTTTTGGACATGTTGTGACCGGGCATATTCCACCTGTATCTGCAAGTACGCAATCGCCGCAGGCCCGGCAGACTTCTGTCCATGAGCCCTGACCATCGGCCATACCGATAAATCTGGTGTTCATTGCCGGCAACACAGATACTTTATTCAACCATTTGACGATGCCCTGTACGCCGGCGCCACAAGCCATTGAGAGTATCACATCATAGTTATCAGCCTCGTCTTTTATCTGTTCGACGAATTCAGGGTCACATTGTCTGAGGATTGTCTTTTCACCGACAATAATTTCTTTTCCCTCTAATTTTCCTGCCATCCGGATAGCGGATGCCAGCAATTCGACTTGTTTTTCACCACCACTCATACAGACCGAAACACAGGAACCGCAGCCGAGAACGAGAACTTTTTTGCAATCTTTAATGATGTTTTTTATCTCTACGAAAGGCTTTATCTCTGCAACTATCATGCTTTCACCTTCTTCCCTTGTCGCAGCGGATTCATACCCCCAGCTTCCAGTCTGTTTCTGAAAAAAGAGAAATTCTCTTCTTCTGAAACGATATCCAGTCGGTCTGAACCGATGCCGGTTTCACTTAATATCCTTTTCGCTCTTTTAACATGTTCTGTCATCCATTGATTCCCGCTTCTGAACCGGCATTCGTCTTTTCCACACATGCTGACTATGACTCCATCAGCGCCCAGTTCAAAGGGATAAATCAGCTGAGATTCGTTTATCCGCCCTGAACATAGCTTGCCTAACCAGTATACTTCATCCTCATCAAAAGGAGGACCAACGGGTGAATTATATCTGCAGTAGAATCCGATTATAAGTATTTCAGGAGTTTCCTGCCTTGCAAAATCAATAATATTCTCTATTTCAGCCCGAACACCTTCCTTAGATTCAAGGTTCAGCTGAATCGCAGACGCAGGACATTCCGATGCACATATACCGCATGCCTGGCATTGGTTTATATCAATCGAAACGATCTCTTTCCCCGGAGAAGGGATCCCATACGGGCATATGCGGACACAGTTCAGGCATGACACACAATTCATTGCTATGCTTGCACCGGCAGCACAATTCAGACAACGCTGCGCTTCTCTCACAGCCTGATCCTTACTGAATCCCAAATCCACCTCTTCAAAATTGCTTATCCTTTCCTGAACCGGAAGAATAGGCATTTTCTGCCTTTCTGTCTTTTTTATCAGCTCCACAAGATTATTATTCAGTGTTTCTAACGATGCGTAATCTATAACTTCCTTAGACGGCATTTTCCGGAAATGGCTATGTATTGCCTCAGCCACCCTTCTTCCTGATGCGATAGCATCTATTACGCTCTGGGGTCCGCTGACAACATCTCCTGCTGCGAAAACTCCTTGTATATTTGTTATGCCTGTCTCATCTTTTACAATAACCGTGCCCTTTTTGCCTAATTGAAGGCCGCTTTCCTTTAAAGGCTCTGTATCAGGTATATAGCCGATTGCAAGGATGACTGTATCTGCAGGTATCTCAAATTCTGAATTTTCCAATGGCACCGGCTTACGTCTTCCTGATGTATCTGCCTCACCAAGCTCCATCTTAATGCATCTGACGCTCTGAACCTTGCCATCACCTGAAAACTCAACCGGAGAAGTCAGATACATAATTTTTATGCCTTCCTTTTCAGCAGCTTCTGCCTCTTCACGTCCGGCAGGCATCTCACTTAGGGTTCTCCGGTAAACAATAGTTACATCTTTTAAGCCCAAACGAATACATGTGCGTGCTGCATCAATTGCAGTATGACCTCCGCCAATGACCACCACTTTCTCACCTATTATGGTTATCTGCCCTCTGCTGATTTTTTTAAGGAATTCAACTGCTGTAGCTATACCGGACAGCTCCACACCCTTAAACTTTGGCAAGAGACTCTTTTGACTGCCAACAGCTATGAATACAGCGTGGTAATCCTTGAGAAGGTCTTCAAGAGTGAAATCCTTACCGAGTGACATCCCGGTTTTTGCCTCAACCCCGAGAGATAATATTGCAGCAACTTCTTCCTTAACTAAATCTTTCGGAAGCCTGTAATCAGGGATCCCTTCACTGAGCATCCCTCCAAGAACTTTTTGCGACTCAAAGACAGTAACAGCATACCCAAACAATGCAAGGTCATGGGCAGCTGTCAGACCTGCCGGTCCACTCCCGATAATTGCAATCTTTTCATCATAATGATGCATAGGTCTTTCATGAAGTTTAAAACCCTTGGTCTGATCCGATGCAAAACGCTTCAAGGCCCTGATCGAAACAGGCGCATCTACCTGAGCACGCCTGCATGCTTTTTCGCAAAGCCGCGTACAGATCCTGCCGCAGGATGAAGGGAATGGATTCACCTGACGTATTATCCTTATAGCCTCCTCCACTTCACCCCTTGCAATTGCATTGACATAACCACGCACATCCGTATGGATCGGACATGCTGCCTGACACGGCGGGAGAGTCATCTTGCTCATGTTATAAAACCCTCTTAACTGAGAACATTAATCAGAGTCTCTAAATGAAAGAAAGTTTATAAACTAAGTCTAATTGCCTTATATGCCTGCATGCAATTTTGCAGATTTCACTGTATTGTACATAAGCATAGCTATGGTCATTGGACCTACTCCACCAGGTACCGGAGTAATTGCCTTTGCTTTTTCTTTTACTGAATCAAAATCAACATCTCCTACTAACCCGGTTTCAAGCCTGTTCACTCCCACGTCAATTACCACAACCCCTTCTTTTACCATATCGCCGGTTACTGTTTTCGGCTTGCCTGTAGCAACGATCAAAATGTCTGCCCTTCTGGTGTGGGATACCATATCTTTTGTGCCTGTATGGCAGATAGTAACCGTTGCATTAGCGCCCTTCCTGCTTCTCTGTATCATCATATTAGCTATTGGCTTCCCAACAATATTGCTTCTTCCAACAACAACAACTTCAGCGCCGTCTGTTTCTATGCCTGATCTTACCAATAGCTGCTGTATGCCGTGTGGCGTACATGGAAGATAATCAGGCACTCCGAGCATCAATTTCCCTACGTTGACCGGATGGAAGGCATCCACGTCTTTCGCAGGATCTATTGCATACAGAATTTTCTTTTCATCGATATGTTTTGGCAGGGGCAATTGCACAAGTATGCCATGAATTTTCGGGTCTTTATTAAGCCTTTCGATAATAGCTAAAAGTTCCGTTTCAGTTGTAGCCGCAGGGATATCCATACGTTCAGAATAGATTCCGAGTTCCTTGCAAGTTTTTTCCTTGGCGCCAACATATACTTTTGATGCCTCGTCTTCTCCTACAAGAACAGTAGCAAGTCCGGGTATAATATTGTTATTTTCTTTTAAGTTAGATATATCTACTTTAAGTTCTTCTTTAATTTGTTTGGATATTTCTGATCCTTTGATAAGTGTAGCTGACATTGTTCTTACCCCTTTCTTAATTAGGTTTATGACTTGCAGGAACTAATCTCTTTTCTTGATCAGTTCCAGCAATTCATCTCTTGTGGATTGTTTGCTCCTGAAAATACCCCTGACAGCTGATGTGACTGTGCGCGTTCCAGGCTTTTTAACACCTCTCATGCTTATGCACAGATGTTCCGCGTCAACAATGACCATAGCGCCTTTAGGTTTCAGCTTGTTCATTATTAAATCAGCAAGTTGTGTAGTTAAGCGTTCCTGAACCTGCAATCTTTTGGCAAGCACCTCAACTGCTTTGACAATCTCGCTCAGGCCTACAATTTTACCGCCTGATGGTATATAAGCCACATGAACCTTTCCGATAAAAGGTATCATATGATGCTCGCATACGGAATAAAAAGGAATATCTTTTAAAAGCACCAATTCGTCATGGGTTTCACCTTCGATTGCTTTAAGGAGCTCTTCAGTGGGTGTTTCAAGACCTGAAAAAATCTCTTCATACATTCTTGCTACACGTTCAGGTGTCTCTTTAATCCCTGAACGTTCGGGATCTTCGCCGATGCCTTCGAGGATCATCCTTACGCCTTTTTCGATCTTCTTTAAGTCCATATCAATTTTATACTAAACATGATAAATTTGGCACATTTTAGCATTTGCGATATTTATATGTCAAAACTCATAAGAATCTTTTCAGTAATGCATCAGGGCAGACTAAAGATTATCTTGAATTCCTGTCATTGTCAGAGAGTATATTCAGCTTATTCTTATCACCCTCTTATCAGTAACAATCATATCCACCTGAACGTCATGTTCTTCTGGAGGGATTGAATCTACTATCTGTTCTTCATACGCAAGGGCGATTACCAGCATTTTTCTTTTTCTCTCTGCAAGCAGGGAATCATAATATCCAGCTCCGTACCCAAGCCTGTTGCCTGAATAATCAAACGCTGCCCCCGGTACAATAGCAAGATCGATATCATCAATGGCAATAATCCTTTCATCCGGCACGAACGGTTCAGGTATTCCCATAAAGCCCGCATTCAATTCCCTCAGATCTTTTAATTCATAGAGCAGAAGCCTGTGCCCTTCTTTGTAAACCTTGGGAAGTACAACACTCTTACCTGCTTTAAGTGCCTGCTTTATCATGCTGTGCGTCTCTACTTCTGACCTGAATGACGCATAGAAAAGTATTTTTTTCGCATCAAGAAATTCAGGCAGAGTGTAAAGCGAATTTCTGATAAGCATATTTTTTTCTGCTTTTATAGCATGAGGAATCCGATCCCTTTTTTCGAGAACTTCATCTCTTATGGCTTTTTTCATCAGATTCTACCTGCAATTAAAACAACCGCATATATAAGATATAATACTCCCCCGAAAAGCATTGAATATGGTGTAAGTCGTTTTCTGAAAAATATTTCCATGAGAACCACCGATGCTGATATAAGCGCTATTACGGCTGAAAAAAGAGCCATTCCGGTGAGTTTCCATTCTGTGAATAATAATCCTACAGTAACAGGAAATGTTGACTGAAAAACCATGGCGCCTGTTATATTTCCGAGAGCAAGGGTATCCCTTCCTTTCCATGTCCATGTAATACTGTTGACTTTTTCAGGAAGCTCAGTTGCAACAGGCGCAAGCATAAGGGCAAAGAGGAGCGGATTCATACCGAATCGTACCGAGACATGCTCGAGGCTCTTAACAAATTCATGAGCTCCCGTTATCATAATGATCAAAGAACCGGCTATCTGGATTACTATCAGTATCAGATGGGGTTCTGCTGTATTCATAAGCTTTAGTTTTCTCAATATTTTACAGAGATACATCTCCTCCGAATGTTCGATATCTCCGCTTTCACCTCTGAATGTCCTGTATGCGTAGTAAAAATAGCCTATGATAAGCAGTATGGCTATCCATATGGAAAAAGACTGTCCGATTATAAGCGGCATTATTACCGCGACGGAATACATGGGCAAAAAAAAGATTAAATCGCGTTTTGTGGAATGCGTCTCGATCTTAATCTCGAATTTGCGTCTCTTTTTTATATGCGATACTAATACCGTTATACCTATAAGAAAAAATGCCAGTGTGGATAACATAAACGGAGCGCCGAGTATTGCACCCACACCTATATCTTTGGCTGACTCGCCGCTATAAAACAATATGGCTACTATGGGCAGTATCGTCTCGGGCAGTGCAGTTCCAACTGCAGCAAATAAACTTCCGACAACCGCCTGAGAAAAGGAATATTTTCTGCCGAGTGTTTCTATGCCATTTGTAAAGCTCTCTGCAGACAGAAGTATCAGGAAAAGGCCTGTGAGAAGGAAAACAAT
>WSSedA1B2DRAFT_1000303_pt1 | contig 10414 bp, 16 predicted proteins | sample WetSurSiteA1Bulk_FD_9465 | JGI IMG/M metagenome (IMG submission 9465) | reverse complement strand
TTTCCTTATCTCCTCTTCTGACAATGAATCATTTGAAAAGAAAAGCTCCATAAGTGATTCGTCGCTCTCAGCTGCTTTTTCGACCAGAGCACTGTGTAAATCTTCTGCTCTCTTTTTCTGATCGGCCGGTATATCGAGTACTTTTGCAGGACCACCTTCCTTTGGATACTGGTACATCTTCATTTTAAGAATATCAATGACAGCATTGAAACCGACACCCTCGTTCACCGGATACTGAACCAGGATAACATTGCTGCTAAGCCTGTCTTTTATCATTTCGAGTGACTTCTCAAAGTTTGTCTTTTCATGATCCAGGCCATTCATAACCAGGATAAGAGGCTTATGAACTTTTTCGGCGTGTCTGAAATGTATTTCAGTTCCGACCTCTACCCCGTTCTGAACGTTTATATTCATAACTGCGCAGTCGGCTGCATAAAGTGATGAGATAACACCACCGCTGAAATCATCAAGACCCGGGGTATCAATTATATTGATTTTTTTATTCTGGAACTCTGTATAGAGTACAGTTGAATATATGGAGTTACCGTTCTCATGTTCAATCGGACGATAATCTGAAACGGTGTTCTTTCCGTCAATAGTACCTCTGCGTTCAATTACTCCACCATTGAAGAGCATAGACTCGGCGAGGGTAGTCTTACCTGAACCTGAATTCCCAAGCAGGGCAATGTTCTTTATCTGGTCGGTCTGGTATGTTTTCATAGCTGTCTTGATGTAATATTTTATACTTATTTATATATACCATGTTTTGGAGGGGACAAAAATAGTAATTTTTTAAAAACTGTTTAAGAAAGATATAGTAATTACAAAATTTTTATTTTCTTTGCACCAGTTTTTTGAAATACAGGAGTACCGGTTTTTCTTTCACCGTAAGTTTATAAAATGATTATTCGCAAGGGAAAGGTCGGGAAGGAACCTGTTAATAACTTATATTTTTAATTAAGATATTTTATTTTGAAAGACGTTGTAACGGCTGTTTGTTTCTGATAATCAGTCTCGACAAACGTATATTTTGAACCATGTTAAAAAAACATTGAACTTGTTTGTAATTTAAGAAATAAAAACAATACCTTTGCGAACCATTTTTTTGAGTAAAATCTAATATAAAATCATACTATTTATGCCGACAATACAGCAATTAGTAAGAAAAGGCAGGAAAAAACTAATAGACAAGAGTAAAGCTCCTGCTTTGGATTCATGTCCTCAGAGAAGGGGCGTGTGTGTACGTGTTTATACCACTACGCCAAAGAAACCTAATTCAGCCATGAGGAAGGTAGCCAGAGTGAAGCTTACAAATCAGAAGGAAGTAAACGCATACATTCCGGGGGAAGGCCATAACCTGCAGGAACACTCAATTGTTCTGATCAGGGGTGGAAGGGTAAAGGATCTTCCGGGTGTCCGTTATCACCTTGTTCGTGGTGCACTCGATACATCCGGTGTTGATGGCCGTACCCAGAGAAGATCGAAATATGGTGCAAAACGACCAAAGAAATAACGCTTAATAAATAAGATAATGAGAAAAACAAAACCAAAGAAGAGGATTATGTTACCGGATCCCAAATACAACGATCCGTATGTAACAAGGTTTGTGAACAATCTTATGTTTAGTGGTAAAAAGAATCTCGCTTTTAAAATCTTTTACGATTCTCTCGACATTATTGGCGATAAGTTTAAGACTGAAGGGAAGACACCTCTTGAGATTTTCAAGCAAGCCCTTGATAATGTTACTCCTCAGGTTGAGGTAAAAGCTCGCAGGGTTGGAGGAGCAACCTTCCAGGTACCTATGGAGATCCGTTCCGACAGGAAAGTAAGTATCAGCATGAAAAACATGATCTCATTTGCCCGGAAAAGAACTGGTCATTCCATGGCCGAAAGGCTGGCTGCCGAACTAATGGCTGCTTATAAGCTTGAAGGTGGTGCTTATAAGAAAAAAGAAGATACTCACAGGATGGCGGAAGCAAACAAAGCATTTGCTCACTTCCGGTTTTAACCTGTAATTCCAGGAGACTGCAAAAAAGTTATATGGATAAAAACCTGAAATATACCAGAAACATCGGAATCATGGCCCACATCGATGCCGGTAAGACCACAACAACAGAGCGTATTCTGTTCTATACGGGTCGTACGCATCGAATGGGAGAGGTACATGACGGTAATGCCCAGATGGACTGGATGATTCAGGAGCAGGAAAGAGGAATTACTATTACCTCAGCTGCAACCACAACTTTCTGGAAATACAAGGAAGATGATTTTAAGATAAATATTATTGATACTCCCGGTCATGTTGATTTCACTGTCGAAGTTGAACGCTCTCTGAGGGTTCTCGATGGTGCCGTTGCTGTTTTTTGTGCTGTTGGTGGTGTGGAACCCCAATCGGAAACAGTATGGAGACAGGCAGATAAATACAAAGTACCCAGAATAGCTTTTGTGAATAAGATGGACAGGGCAGGAGCAGATTTCTTCAGCGTTGTCCAGCAGATAAAGGAAAAGCTCGGAGCTAATCCGGTACCTGTTCATCTGCCGATAGGTTCGGAAGAAAACTTCAGGGGGCTGATTGACCTTGTTAAAATGAAGGCCATTGTATGGTACGAAAATGATACGACTGGGACCAATTATGAAATTGAGGAGATACCTCAGGATCTGGTAGAAGAGGCAAACGAGTGGAGAGCAAAACTGATTGAATCGGTTGCTGATGTCGATGATGAACTTCTCGGAAGATTTCTTGAGGACCATGATTCGATCACAGGTGATGAGATTCTGACTGCACTGAGGAAATCAACAATTCAGGGGCTGGCGATACCTGTTATCTGCGGCGCTGCATTCAAGAACAAGGGTATTCAGAACCTTCTTGATTCAATTGTTGCATTTCTGCCTTCGCCTGTGGATATTGGTGCAGTTACCGGAATTGATCCAAGGAATGATAATGAAATTACCCGCGGGCCTGATGATGAAGAACCATTCTCTGCTCTGGCGTTTAAGATAGCTACAGATCCTTTTGTTGGAAGACTTGTCTTCATCAGGATCTATTCAGGAATTCTCCACTCCGGAGATACAGTACTAAATACAAGGACCGGGAAAAGGGAACGTATAAACCGCCTTTTCCAAATGCATGCAAACAAGCAGAATCCTAAAGAAACTGTATCGGCCGGAGATATATGCGCTGGTGTCGGTTTCAAGGATCTTAAAACAGGAGACACTCTCTGTGCGATTAACAAGCCTATTTTGCTGGAATCAATGGATTTTCCGGAACCTGTAATTGGTGTGGCTATTGAGCCTAAGACCCAGGCTGATGTCGATAAATTGTCTATTGCCCTGAATAAACTTGCCGAGGAGGATCCTACATTTCAGGTAAGAACCGATCCTGACAGCGGACAGACCATAATAAACGGTATGGGAGAATTACATCTTGAGATTCTTATTGATCGTTTAAAGCGTGAATTCAAGGTGGAATGCAATCAGGGAGTTCCGCAGGTTGCTTATAAAGAAGCAATTACAACAACAACTGAATTCAGGGAAGTATTTAAGAAACAGACTGGCGGCAGAGGAAAATTTGCCGATATATATGTTACGCTTATGCCGGCTGAAGATGGCGTCAGGGGCCTCGAGTTTGTAAATGAGGTTAGGGGAGGAAATATCCCGAAAGAATTCATACCGGCTGTTGAGAAAGGATTTCGCGAGGCGATGGTAAACGGGCCACTGGCAGGCTTCCCCCTCGAAAGCCTTAAAGTAGTACTAAAAGACGGTTCGTACCATCCGGTTGATTCCGATGCTCTTTCTTTTGAAATTGCTGCCAAACAGGCTTTCAGAAAACACGCTGGAAAATGCAATCCGGTGATTCTTGAGCCAATAATGTCGACAGAGGTGGTAACACCTGAAGAATATGTCGGTGATGTAATTGGCGATTTCAACAGAAGAAGAGGTAAGGTGGAAGGTATGGAATCGAAAGCAGGTTCAAGGGTCGTAAAAGCAAAAGTACCTCTGGCCGAGAAATTCGGTTATGTTACAGTATTAAGGACCATTACCTCGGGAAGAGCGACATCTACAATGGAGTTCTCTCATTATGAAGAGGTGCCTGAAGAAATAGCAAACAGGATAGTTGAAATTACTAAAGGAAAAATTCTTTAATGAAATGAGTCAGAAAATTCGCATTAAACTGAAATCTTACGATCATAATCTTGTGGATAAGTCCGCTGAGAAGATTGTAAAAACAGTAAAGTCTACTGGTGCAGTTGTTAGTGGTCCTATTCCGCTTCCGACACATAAAAAGATTTATACGGTTCTTCGTTCCCCGTTTGTAAATAAGAAAGCAAGGGAGCAATTCCAGCTTTCATCATACAAGAGGCTGCTTGATATTTACAGCTCAACCCCAAAAACGATTGATGCTTTAATGAAGCTTGAGCTTCCAAGTGGGGTGGAAGTAGAAATAAAAGTTTGAAACCAGTAAAGTAATATAGAGATGCAGGGATTAATTGGAAAAAAGGTAGGAATGACCTCCGTATTCGATGAAGACGGAAAGAATATTCCTTGTACTGTACTGCAGGCAGGCCCGTGTGTTGTGACACAGGTCAAGACAAAGGAAAAAGATGGATATTTCGCAGTGCAGCTTGGTTTCGATGAGAAAAAGGAAAAACATACTACAAAAGCTGAATTGGGTCATTTTAAGAAGGTAAGTACCACACCTAAGAGGAAACTTTTGGAATTCACAGGATTTAAAGAAGGCCAGGTAAAAGAGGGAGAAGTCCTTACAGCTGAGCTTTTCAGACCCGATAACTGGGTTGACGTGAGAGGCTGGTCAAAAGGTAAAGGATTCCAGGGAGTAGTTAAACGTCATGGTTTTAGCGGCGTTGGTGGTCAGACCCACGGCCAGCATAACAGGGGCAGGGCACCAGGTTCGCTTGGAGCTTCATCGTTCCCTTCAAGGGTTTTGCCCGGGATGAGAATGGCTGGACGATTAGGCGGTAAAAGAGTTATGGCAATAAGTATGAAAGTTGTAAAACTTATGCCTGAGAACAATTTAATCTTAGTTAAAGGACCGGTTCCCGGCCCTAAAGGTGGTTACGTAATAATAACAAAGTAATGGAATTAGCGATTCTTAATATTGATGGCAAAGAGACCGGTAGGAAAGTTAAGCTTAACGATTCTATTTTCGGCATTAAACCAAATGACCACGCTATTTATCTGGATACAAAACAGTTCCTTGCCAATCAGAGACAGGGTACACATAAGTCCAAACAGCGTGGAGAGGTGGCAGGAAGTACCAGGAAGATTAAACGTCAGAAAGGAACCGGTACAGCACGTGCTGGCAGCATAAAGAACCCCTTGTTTCGGGGAGGAGGACGTGTTTTTGGTCCGCAGCCACGATTCTATGGCTTCAAACTTAACAAAAAGCTTAAACAACTTGCCAGAAAATCAGCTCTTTCATATAAGGCTTCGACAAATAGTATAATTGTTCTTGAAGACTTCTCATTTGAGGCTCCAAAAACCAAAGAGATGGTAAAAATGGGTACTAACCTGAATATTGGTAATAAAAAATCACTATTTGTTTTACCGGAACAAAATAAAAACATATATTTGTCATCCCGAAATGTACAAGGGGTTGATGTTGTAACTGCTGGAGAATTAAGTACTTATAAAATTATGAAGGCTTCAACTCTGGTGCTCGTAGAGAGTGCAGTTGACGTTTTGCAGGCAACTTTTGAAAACTAGAAAACTTTGAGTAATGAATATTTTGCTTAAACCGATTGTAACGGAAAAGATGACAAGCCAGGGCGACAAATTTAATCGCTATGGATTTATCGTTGCTAAAAACGCAAATAAATTGCAGATCAGGAAGGCTGTCGAGGAATTGTATGGTGTGACTGTCGATTCAGTCAATACAATGAGATATGGCGGGAAGGTAAAAACCAGAAATACAAAATCAGGCTTTCTTGTGGGGAAAACCGCAGCGGTAAAAAAAGCTGTTGTAACCCTGGCTGAAGGGAGTAAAATTGATTTCTATAGCAATATTTAACAACAAGTATGGCAGTCAGAAAATTAAAACCTGTTACACCAGGTCAGAGAAACAAAATTATCAGCGCTTTTGAAACAATAACAAAAGCTGCGCCGGAGAAATCCTTGCTTCGACCGCTCAGAAAATCAGGAGGAAGGAACGTTAACGGCAGAAGGACCATGAGGTACATCGGAGGCGGTCACAAACAGATGTACAGGGTCATCGATTTTCTAAGGGAAAAAGATGGCATGAATGCAACAGTAAGAGCAATTGAATATGATCCTAACAGATCATGCCGGATTGCTCTCGTTGTTTATGAAGATGGAGAAAAAAGGTATATAATTGCTCCGGCCGGACTCAAGGCAGGACAGAAAATAGTGTCCGGGAAGGATGTTACACCTGAAATAGGTAACACTATGTTTCTCAATGATATTCCTCTTGGAACGATAGTACACAATATTGAACTTAAGCCTGGCAAAGGAGGATCTCTTGCCCGCAGTGCAGGAACCTATGCACAGTTGTCAGCCCGTGAAGGGAAATATGCAACAATAAAGCTTCCTTCGGGGGAAACAAGGATGGTTCTTACAACTTGCCGTGCAACTATCGGATCAGTTTCAAACCCTGATCATAATCTGGAAAAATCAGGAAAAGCCGGCCGTTCACGCTGGCAGGGTCGCCGCCCTAGAGTCAGAGGTGTTGTGATGAATCCGGTCGATCATCCAATGGGTGGTGGTGAAGGAAGAGCTTCAGGAGGTCATCCAAGATCGCGCAAAGGAGTGCCTGCAAAAGGTTTTAAGACACGCGACAAGAAAAAATACTCTGCAAAACACATTATTGAAAGAAGGAAAAAATAACTGATATATTATGAGTAGATCAATTAAAAAGGGCCCTTTCATTGAGTTCAAAATGGAAAAGAGAATCCTGGAAATGAATAAGGGACAAAAGAAATCAGTTCTCAAGACATGGTCGAGGAGGTCTGTTATCTCACCTGACTTTGTCGGACATACTATAGCAGTTCATAACGGAAATAAATTCATCCCTGTTTACATTACGGAAAACATGGTAGGCCACAAGCTTGGAGAATTTGCTCCTACGCGTACTTTCAGAGGTCACTCAGGCAATAAGTAAAAAGTAATGTAAACCGAAAAATATTGAAAAATGGGTGCAAGAAAAAGAAATACAGCAGAAAAGAGAAAAGAGGCTGTTAAAAACAATTACCAGGCGATTCTCAGAAACTGTCCCACCTCACCCCGCAAGATGAGGCTGCTTACAGGACTTATCAGCGGAATGGAAGTGAACAAGGCGCTTGATGTGCTTAAGTTCAGCCCTCAGGAGGCATCGCGAAGGCTTGAGAAGCTTCTTCTCTCGGCGATAGCCAACTGGCAGTCTAAAAACGAAGGTGTCAGGATTGAAGAAAGCAACCTTTTTGTAAAAGAGATCATGGTCGATAGCGGCCGTTCTCTGAAAAGATTACAGACAGCCCCCCAGGGAAGAGCTTACAGGGTCAGAAAGAGATCAAACCATGTGACCCTGATTCTCGACAGTATGAATAAGGAAGTTGAAAAAACATCAAAATAAACAGATGGGACAAAAAGTAAATCCGATAGGTAACAGATTAGGTATAATCAAAGGTTGGGACTCAAACTGGTATGGAGGAAAGGACTTTTCCGGCAAGCTGGTTGAAGACACCAGGATCCGGGAATATCTCAATGCCAGGCTTGCAAAGGCAAGTCTTTCAAAGATAATTATTGAGAGGACCCTCAAACTTATAACTGTAACCGTTAATACCGCACGTCCTGGTATAATTATTGGAAAAGGAGGCCAGGAGGTTGATAAGCTTAAGGAAGAACTCAAGAAGATCACCAAGAAAGAGGTTCAGATTAACATCTTTGAAGTAAAACGTCCTGAGCTCGATGCCAATATCGTCGGGAACAATATAGCCCGTCAGCTTGAAGGTAAGATTTCATACCGCCGTGCAATCAAAATGTCGATTGCTTCAACAATGAGAATGGGAGCTGAAGGTATCAAGGTTCTTATTTCGGGTCGACTGGGAGGCGCCGAGATGGCCAGAAGTGAAACATACAAGGAAGGAAGAATTCCTCTTCATACATTACGTGCCGACATTGATTACGCACTTGCCGAAGCACATACAAAGGTAGGACTGATCGGAATCAAAGTTTGGATTTGCAATGGTGAGGTTTTTGGGAAAAGAGATCTTAGCCCCAACATTGGTGCCAGGAATGCAAAGAGTAAAAGCCTCAAGCGCAAGCCAAAAAAATAACCTTGAAAAGAGTATAATAATTTAACAACATAATTGAGCCATGTTACAACCGAAAAGGACCAAATTCAGGAGAGCCCAGAAAGGAAGAATGAAGGGTAATGCTCAGAGAGGCAACCAGCTCGCATTCGGGTCATTTGGTATTAAAGCATTGGAACAGTGCTGGATCACAGGAAGGCAGATTGAAGCTGCACGCCAGGCTGTTACACGTCATATGAAACGTGAAGGTCAGCTCTGGATAAGGGTTTTCCCTGATAAGCCTATTACCAAAAAGCCTGCTGAGGTTCGTATGGGTAAAGGAAAAGGAGCACCGGAAGGTTTTGTAGTACCTGTTACTCCAGGAAGAATACTCATTGAGGCTGAAGGAGTTCCGTATGCTATAGCTAAAGAAGCTCTGAGGCTCGGGGCACAAAAGCTTCCGATAACAACAAAATTTGTTGTAAGACCTGATTACGTAATGGAATAAAAAACTGATATAGATGAAAACTTCAGAAATAAAGGAATTAAGCACGTCGGATCTGATCGAAAGGATAGATACCGAAAAAACCATGCTTGTCCGCATGAAGCTTAACCACGCAATTACACCTCTGGATAATCCGCAAAAAATCAGACAGATGAAACTTACAATTGCACGTCTGCTGACAGAATTACGTTACAGGGAAATAAATGAAAAATCAAAAAGCTAGATCAGCAATGGAAAGGAATATAAGAAAAGAACGTATCGGGGTTGTTGTCAGCAACAAAATGGATAAATCGATCGTCGTGGCCATTAAAAGGAAAGTTAAACATCCCATCTACGGCAAATTTGTGAACAAAACCAAAAAGCTGATGGCTCACGATGAAGAAAATTCATGCAATATAGGTGATAAAGTACGTATCTCGGAGACCAGGCCTCTGAGCAAGAATAAAACCTGGAGACTAGTTGAAATAATTGAAAGAGCTAAGTAATCATGATACAGCAGGAAAGCAGGTTAACCGTAGCCGATAACTCAGGAGCAAAGGAAGTTTTGTGTATCCGGGTGCTTGGAGGCAGTAAAAAGAGATATGCAACCGTCGGCGACAAAATTGTTGTGAGTGTCAAAAGCGCGCTCCCTTCGGGTGAGGCAAAGAAAGGCACTGTAAGCAAAGCTGTTGTTGTACGTACAACCAAAGAGATACGCCGTCCCGATGGTTCATATATCAGGTTTGATGATAATGCAGTTGTACTGCTTAACAACCTGAATGAGGTCAGGGGTACCCGTATTTTCGGTCCGGTCGCAAGGGAACTCCGCGATAAATATATGAAGATAGTCTCTCTTGCACCTGAAGTTCTATAATATTTAAACACACAGCAATGCAGAAGAAATTACACATCAGGAAAGGGGATACGGTTACTGTAATAACCGGTGAATCCAAAGGACAAAAAGGACGCGTTCTTGAGATAGACAGGAATAAGAACAGGGCTTTAGTTGAAGGTGTGAATACTGTATCCAAACATACAAAACCCAATGCAAAAGCACCACAGGGAGGTATTCTGAAGAAGGAAGCACCTGTGCATCTTTCAAACCTTATGCTTGTAGATCCTGCCTCAGGTAAACCGACGCGTATTGGCAGAAGGCTTAATGACAAAAATAAATTAGTTCGTTACTCAAAAAAATCAGGGGAGGAGATCAAGTAATGTACACACCTGTATTAAAAACCAAATATAAGGAAGAGATCGTTCCTGCATTAATGAAGGAATTCGGTTATAAAACCGTTATGCAGGTTCCCAGGTTGGAGAAGATCGTTCTTAATCAGGGTGTTGGACAGGCAATCGCTGACAAGAAGCTTCTGGAATTCAGTGTCAAGGAGTTATCAGATATAGCTGGCCAGAAAGCTGTCCAAACCTATTCATCAAAGGATATTTCAAACTTCAAACTTAGAAAGAATATGCCTATCGGAGTAATGGTTACATTACGGAAGGAGAGAATGTACGAATTCCTTGAGCGTCTTATTGCGGTAGCTTTGCCACGTATCCGTGACTTTAAGGGAATAAGCGCAAAGCTTGATGGAAGAGGTAATTATACCCTTGGAATAACCGAACAGATCATATTCCCGGAGATTGACCTTGATAAGATTGCGAAGATCATGGGATTACAGGTTACCTTTGT
>WSSedA1B2DRAFT_1000295_pt1 | contig 10500 bp, 36 predicted proteins | sample WetSurSiteA1Bulk_FD_9465 | JGI IMG/M metagenome (IMG submission 9465) | reverse complement strand
AATTCTGGATTAGAAGATACAATAATAACTGGTAAACTGTTATCTTGTTCTATAATATTATTTTCTATATATGTATCATAATGAATAGGGCTATCTTTTATATAAATACAAGATTCCTCGGTACTATTAACAAAAGTATTATTAGATATGAAAAACTGGTTCATACCACTACCTTCATGAAGTGGACCAGATAACCACCGAAGACAATGTTTTGTACCATACACAAAATTATTGATAATAGTAACTCTGGCAGAAGCAGGGGTATATTTTTCATCCCACAAAGCAATTCCAGTTTGTACGGCAGATGGATATGAACTCATATATCCCGTGCTATAAATTAAATTTCTTTGTAATAAAACATCTGTAGCGTCCGATATATAAATATTATTACTATAGTTATCATAACTAATGTTATCTTCAATTGTTGAATGGGTAGATTCATAAGTAGATAGCCCTATTCCCCAATTCTGATAAACCTTACAATGTCTTATAATAGCATAGTTGGGAGAGCGCCCCGCTGTAAGAGCGGTGGGGTCTTGTCCTGTAGCCCCTTGATAATTAACCATTGCGTTCTGATGAACATTTAAATATTCAGCAATTTCATAATTTCCACCCAAACCTGCCCCTCTGCGCCAGTTTCGATATATATCCAAATGAGAAATAGTGCTATGACTTCCAAATACGCCGACACCATGCTCTCCTGAATTTTGTACAGTCATATGGGTAAATATAACATAACCACCGTTGATTGTTACCAAATAGCTTCCCGAACCGTGCAACGGAATAGTATTATTATTACCGTCAATAACAACATTCTCATCATTATATCCACTAATTATAATTGGCTGAGTTGAACTGCCGCTAACAGAAATATAAACTGTTTCTTGATATGTTCCTCCTCTTATATATAAGGTATCACCCGCAACAATGTGAGATACACCGTATGAGACAGTGCGCCAAGGTAAAGTAATTGTCCCGGGATTATTGTTATTTCCGGTTGTAGAAACATAATAAGTATTTGGTGCTGCAATACTGACAGAAATTCCACAAATAGTAAATATAGAAATTATTAATAATACATTAATCAGTTTTTTCATATTGTTTATATATGATATCTCCTTTGTTTATATCCTTATCTTATTCTTAGTCTTTCGATTTTGTCAGACTCAATATAACCTATTGCTGCTAAAATAGCATATATAATTAAGCATATTATAAAAAGTATTGTGGCTATATTCATATTAAAAAATTCTCTTTCATCCTGTATTATCCCTGACTGGTAATGCTTCCAATTTATCTGTCCAAACGCCATCTTTTTTCATACTGTCCTCCATTGGATGTTGAGGTCTCATTTTTCTATGTAAACAAGCCCAAATTGAAGAACCCCAATTTTTTTTATTACCACCCTCATCATAACAAGCATTATACAACATTGGAATTTCTTCTAAGGAAATTTCTTCTATATCTGCAACCGCCCACCAAAATAAATCGTTACAATTTACTCCCATTTCTACTATTCCAAAAAAATCATCTTTTTCAAGATGAAAAAATAGAACACCATCATCATTTAATTTTTGAATTTTATCAGCCAATGTGGGGTCTGTGCTATTGTAAAATTTTTCTAGTATATCAAGGCAAGCTAAGAATTGTACTTGACAATCGTTCCAACCTTCTCCATATGCCGTCCTATCTTTACCATCATATTTTGCAGGATAGATACCCATTTGTTCAAAAACAGTCCAGAATCTTTTCCATTTTTTAGCGTCTAACTCATCGTTATTCATTTTAATATCCTATTTGCAATATTTGCATAAACATTTATTTTTGCTTCGGTTTACAAGCCAACCCGCCCCTCGTGCTTCTTTAACACATTCTCCATAAGTTTCACCAACAAACTGATTCCCTATGTATATATAATCTCCTATTTCTTGCCTAAGATAGTATCCGCTGCTTTCAAGTATAGTGTGATTTTCTTTTTTATCACAATATAAATCTAAAGTATAACCACCGACAATCATATTAAAAGTCCTTTTTTATATCCTTACAGGATTTTTCTTAATCAATTCAACTTCTTGCTTTTTACAAATAAGGCAAAATCTGCCTTGGTAAATATGATTGGATAATTTTTCTTCCGGATACACGCCTATCGTGCTCCAATACCATGTAGTCCAATGATGTATTTTAAATTTATGCAAAAATTTCCACATTATAAACGCCTTATTTTATACGATTTATTTGTTAACTCGATACATAGTTATATCCCCAATCTACAACCTGTAAAAGAGTTTTTCCTTTTGCTGTAGGTAGTGATACGCTTTGAGATAAGTCATTGGTTATCCATTCTGGTCTGCACAAAGACAACGAAAATTCTTTATTGTTATATTCTACAGAAAAAAACCAACCAAATTCTATAATCGTTTCTATTTTATCTTCTAGTCTCATTTTTCGCCTCTTAAAAAATCTATTTTATCTGTAAAAAAAATGTAATGCAGGAAAATTTATTCTATTTAATTCTCTTGCTTTTTCTCCGCAATCTGGACATACACATTTTCCAGTATTAGGAGCGCTCATCAGAACATTCCCGTATAACCATTCATGCCCACCAAAATCTTTTTTACATATCGGGCAAGGATGCCAGAAATATGCCCCTAAAGTAGCATACAAATGACTCAACCATCTATATTTCCACCACCATATTTTTTTTGTTCTCATCCTTTTTTCCTATATAAAAATCTATTTTATTTCTTTGAGAATATCTTCGATATCTTCTAGTCTTGCAAAGAGCATTTGAAGATGCTCTTTTTGTTCACAAGTCAAAAAATTAAAGATACGATAATTGTTTCTAATTTCATTTTCTAACATTTTTTTCTCATCTTTTAGTTCTTTGCGACTCATATATTCAGGCTCTCTACACATTTTTCCTCTTAAAAACTTTATTTTATTCTGTTTTTTCTTCCAAAATTAATCTCTTTAAACGTTCACCCGCATAATCCCAAATAGTATCAAAAAGTGATTTCATATCATTTAAAGGAATAATTTGATATGTTTGAAACTCTTTGTTATTTATACTTACTTTTATATGCATATCAATTTCTCCTGTGTATTCTCTGGAACAAGGAGAAAGTTCAATTGAAATTTTATCTAATTCTATTTTTTCCATTTTTACTCCGATTTATTTTTCTTTTCCTTCTTGTTCCATTTTTCATAAATAAAATTAGATATTGCGATAGTTATTACTAATAAAAACGCATATATTTCCATTGCTATAAAAAATAATGAATCCATTGTTTATTTCCTTTTAAAGATTTTATTTCTTAACAGGTAATATATGGAACTGTAAATCTTGTTACGCTTCCACAAGAGGGACAATTATATTCATATACTCCCGGTTGTAGTACTATATGACTAGGAGGAAAATGTTCGGGATGACGACAGATTTTACTATTAACATATTTTCCTGATATTTTTTTAAACCACTGGTAAATTTATTTAATTTATTATTATTTTTCATTTTTATCCTCTTAATAAAAGTTTTATTTTAAATCCCATCCAGCATCATCAAAGCAATGCAATTCTTTTTCTGTTGGAGAACAATAAAACCAATCGTCTGAACCACATCCTCGTGCTAGGTATTGCCAGTTTTTACATTTTTCACAATATCTGTATATAGCTATACCCCCATGCCAATATAACCATTTATGAAACAAAATACAATGTGGTTTTAATCCTTTTCTTTCTGCTAATATAAGTGTTACTCCGCCTATTGATGGCATTTTAAACTCCTTGTATTTTTCTGCCTAAAACTAATCTATACTCCGCAAGAGGACAGATTAAAATCCATCCCAACTTGGCATATTCATTTAGCAAATCTTCGGAAGATTTTGTGGATGAAACTAAAGTAAGTATCATATATTCCATTTTATTTATCCTTTTAAAAATTTTATTTTAATACGTTTTTTAAAGTATACAATACTTGATAATAATAGATTAATTGGTTAATTGTATACCATATGAGAGATTTATTTTTATCATGTATATAATTTCTAAGATTGAATAACGCTCTCCCTCCATCATGAAGAGTTCTAGCCAAAAGTTCTCTATATTCAGGATACTTTTTCGTGTTTGTATATCTGAAAATTTCATCATTGCTCATGCTTGCCCAAGCGGTGATATATGTTTCTGCAACTTCGAAAATTTCATCTGTTTTAGATATATCACGCCAAATGGTTGCCCAATCTTCTTGATAAATCATTTATACCGCCCTTTTAAAAGCTTCATTTTATTTTCTCAAACATTATAATTCTTTTTTCTTCGTGTTCGCCAAACCCTTTTGCTTTGTAACCATAATTCTGAGCAATTTTATCTATATCATTTAAAAAGTCCAATACCGGAGCAACGCTGTCTGGTTTTTTCCACGTTACTGTTTCTAATAATATCTTAACATAATTTTCAAATTTTTCATTCATTTTAAAGCCCTATTTTATTTTTTTCATCTTTTCTAATGTTTCGTCTGCTGCACACTTACGGCATGTAAACTTGTGAAACATATAATATTCATCATAATCATATTCATGAATCAATTGAAATGTCATAAAATCTACTACGAGTTTTAATTTTTTTTCAAGAATACCACGCTCATCTATAACACGAGCATATTCTTTTCCCAATTGTTCAAGTGTAATTTTTATCAATGCCTCGTTCATTTCTTCGCTCATTTTATTTTCTCAATTTTTCAAGTGTTTTATCAATTTGTTCTTTCCAATATGGTCCATCTGCGACTAAACTAGGTAGTCCTTCGCCTAACCATAACATATCCCAATAACTTAATCTATCAAGTAAATCTATTGCAATATCTAATTTTTTTCGATACATATCTCTATCCTGTGCTGCATTAGAAGCTACCGTTGTCATATTAAGAAAAGCATCAAAATAATTGCTAGAGCTTTCAGATGCCTCTTCATAAGACTTCGCATAAGCATCACGCTCACTCATAGCATCATTCCACCATGATGTAAGTTTTTCAATTAATAAACTATTATATGACCTATTACATTCAAGCGCACTTTCTCCGGTTGGCACATTATCAATTGTTGGGTTATGACCAAAGGGAGAATTTGTATGCATTCCAATCTTATGCCCACAAACCGGACAAGGATGGTCATCAATAATATTTACCGATATCATTATTTTATCCTTTCAATTTTAAACATTTAACATACTCTATAGGTATTTTTACTTCTTTAGCTAAATTAATTGTATAGAATGTTCCCCCATAAGTACGTCCATCATAACAGGCTACCAACAAATCAGCACTAACTATAATGGCGGCGTTGCGAATAAGAGGGGCTTTCTTTCCAAATTGTTCATAGTCGGGTCTTATTACTTTGGTTCTTATTCCATACATTTGTGCATATCTTTCTACTTGACTATCAAAACCCTCTGCGCCACCATGTACCCAAAGAGCATCTTTTGATAAAGCATCGAAACACGCTTTAGTAGTTCCCGAATCTCTGTGCCCTGTAAAAGCAACTATCATTTTAAAACTTTCATTTTATAACCATCATCGACAAAGCAGCCGCAATAGGGATTACAATAAAAAGACCAAAACAAGCTATAAGAACCAAACAACCCTCTACGTCATTAAAAATTCTATCGATTAGGTGAATAATAATTTCTTTCATTTTATAAATCCATTATATTTCCATAAAAAGTTCATTTTATTAATTCAAATTCTTTTAAAGTGTCTACAACGACCTCTACTATTGTCCCACGTAATCTATTATTATTATTTTGAACATACTCATTATCCACTATCCACATATCGATTAAAGCTTCATCGGCATATTTCCTTCCGTCTATCATATAACCTTTATATAGCTTTAGTGCTTCTGTTGCAATCGCTAGTTTTCTTTTTAATTGTCTTTTTTTCATTTTATATTCTCGATTTCCCGCAGTGCTGTTGTAGCAGAATATTTCTGTGGTAAGGAGTAGTAATTATTCCCCTCTATATCTACCATATCTCTATATATTTTTAATGTTCTTAGTGCGATATCTAATTTTTTTCTATTTTTTTCCAATGCTACGCATACTTTTTCATATGCGTCTGCGGTAGGATATGATTGAACATCATGAGCTAAAGCCAACTCTAATTTTTTCTGTAAAGCGTCTTCAAGTGGACGGGTAGACCAGTGCTTTACAGAGACCCAAATCTGTCCAGCGGGGCATTCTTCGTTTGAGCAACTAACTTTAATTTCAGGTTGTTCAGACTCATTCCAATCTGTTTCAGTAACAACTTCACTTTTGCAAAAAGGACAATCAGGAAGATTATCAATTAAATCAACTATTTCATCAAAATTCACTTAAGCTCTCCTTTAACATAATTTTTAAATTATTTTTTAATTCTTCTTCCGTTTGCAATCCGACACTCATTTCAGCCAGTTCTAACTCTAATTGGGAGATAATATCTGTTGTTTCGGGTCTATTGATAAAATCTTCTAATCTTCGTACATAAAAATCTTCTAATCTTCCAAGTTTAATATATCCGTTAGCATATAACCAGATATACCAATGTAAAGTTGCATCTATTATTTTCATTTTAAACTCATTCTTGCAATAAGATATGAGCCTATACAAAATATAATACACATTAATATTATAAACCAATTAAGTATAGCCACTCGCCAATTTTTTATTTTCATTTTATACCATGCTCTTTGAAAATTTCATTTGCTGTTTTCAAAAAGTCATCTAATAAAACCCAAGAATCATCGTTCAGCATTGGTTCGGGTGGTGCTTCATATTTGTCTCCCATAATCCTAATAACCCACCAAGGTTCGTGTAAACCATAACAAGGGGTTGCGGTAAAGATAATATTATCCCTTTTTACAACATATTTTCTATGAGGGGCGGGATGACTATCAGAAATTTTAGTATACATTATTTACCCAAAGGCAATCCCATTTGCTTTTTTCTAAAATATTGCTTTCGTGCATTTCTTCTGCAATGGCAAGTAATGCTAATACCTGTGCTTTTGCAATATGATAATCAGCAATATTTCTTGGTTCATATCTTGTAGCTATTCTAATTTCTGCTTTTATTTCATCTGTAATTTTACTCATAAACATACCTCATCTTAAAAGTTCCATTTTATTCGATTTCGCTCTCTTCACAAAATGCATTTTTATATTCACCTATTGCCCTGAAAAAATAAGGCGGTAAGCGTAAATCTTTTTCAAATTCTACGCCAGCAGTAACCAATTCAAACTGTGCCTCTTGATAAGATAAACCGTCTACTTGTAACGAACCAATTATATCTCTAGTTGCTTCGTCCCAAACAGGTGATTCATTTGTTTTACCAAAAGGGATGGTAGCTAGATAATTAGCTTCTAACATATCTTCAATAAGACTTTCTCTAAAGACACGAACTTCTCCACACCACATACGGATAAGCTGTGAAGCCGGAGTATGCAACGCCATCCAAGTAAGTTGCACATCGGGAATTTGATTTTTTTCTATAATAATATCAGATAATTTCTCGCCTACATTTACTAGGTTGGGATAAACAGTCCAAGGGCAACCTTCGTCATAGGCATAGTAAATATCCATATGTTGTACTCCTAAATCACGAATAACTGTGGGAATACGAAATCCACGAGGGGCATAGGGATTACCTAAAATACATACCCATCCGCCCCAAGGAGGCAATAGGGTAGATTTTTCTGTTCTAAGTAGGGATATAATTTCATCGCTGTTCAGTTTAATTTCTCTTTCTGCCATTTTTCTCTCCTTTTAGATAATTCCCTTTTATATCCAAAACTGTATATATTCCATTATAGGAGGACCAACTTCGTTAAAAGATGTTGCCGAAAAATCAGAAGGGAATATATCTTCTGTTAAATCATTATCTATATCATATGTTTTAATTTCTAAATTACCAAACTTGTTCTCGAATGATTTTAATAATTGCTGTAATTCTGATAGTTTCATTTTATTCCTTTACTGGAAGTGCTCTCGCTGTAACATACCATTTTTGTCCACAGTTCGGACAAGTTACATAATAATCATCATCATCTGAATTTTGAATAAATTGACCACACATATAATGAATCTCTAGGTCTACATTTATATACCAAATATCGGTTTGTTTTTCTTTATTAACCATTTTATTTATTCTATTAACTATTCTACTTTATCTTTTTATGTTTTATAATAGAAACAACCCAAAAAAAAATAAATAAAATTATACTGAAAAGCACTCCCGTCCAAAAACCATATAAAAACTGTGTATTCATCTTAAAAAATTACCTTTAACAATTGTGAAAAAATATAAAGAAATCCAACAAGAAACACAAATGTTACAAACATTACACTAAAAATAAGCAAAATTGTTTTTATTGAGTCTTTCCAAAACTTGTTCATTTTATTCTCCTTAAAAATCTCATTTTATATAATTTATGAATGATACTACAAGCAAATAACCTGCACCTAAAAGACCAAGTAAACCAAAAAGAAGGGTGATAAGTTTCAACCACAGGTCTCGGGTAGCTTTCATATTTACAAAAAGACTAAAACCAGAAAACAAAAGACAAGCGATAAATAATATAGCTGTTGAAATATCCATTCTCTCTCCTATAAAGACTTATTTTGTAAAAATTCCTGCTACTATTAAGGCAATGGGAATAATGACAACTAATCCAAAAATAAGCAAGAGCACCATGCAACCTTCGAGATTATCGTAACTTTTATCAATTAAGTGAATAATAATTTCTTTCATTTTTTTTCTTTCCTATATTATATTCTTTACTTTATCGCTTTGTACTGCAATACAATATCACCCTCTTTTAAAGGGTGTGTCCATTGCCAAGAATTAGTATTTATGATAACCTTTTGATAATGATTACATTTCATATTTTCAATAAGAATTCTATCGTTGGGGTCATTTTTTTCTTCTAGTTGCTTTAATGTAAATACTTTTCCTCCCAAAAAATACATTCCGCTCTTTTTAGTTTGTTTACTATCAAAATCATCATCGTCACGTTCTCGTGTAGTAAAAAAGAAACCAAAAGGTGTTGCATTATAGCGTTCTTTGATATTCGGAACCATTTGTAAAACCAAATCAACATCCCAAGACGATATTTCTTTAGTTGTTTCCTCAGCAACAAAAGTGCCGGGACTTAAAAATGTAACATAATGTTTTGTTAATTTCATTTTTTTCTTTTTCCTTATATCTAATTATACCACACATTGAGAGATTTGTCAAGCTTATTTTACTTCTCTTCCTAAAAGTAATCTAAAATTATTAAGAGGACAAATAACAATCCAACCTTGTTTTGCAAAGTGATTTATCGCTTCTTCAATTTCTATTACTCCTGTTGATAAGCTAAGAACCATATATTCCATTTTCTGTTCCATTTTAAAAATCCTCTTTTATCCTGTTTCTAAAAAAGTTTTTATTTCTTCTAAAACAATAACAGCTTGTGCTGTTTCATCATATTCTTTTTTTACTTCTGGATAACTTTTAGAAAGTTGTACACAATAATCATGTTCATCCTGCCATTCCCATATCATTTGTAATGCTTTATCAATCGCTTCTATTTTTGTCATATTAAAAACCCTTTTTTATAAAACTATTTGCTATTCTTTTACAACTTAAACAACTTGCTCTATCGATTATCCATTGTTCTAATTCATAAGCACCGAAAGTATCAAAATCCAATTCACGTATATCTTTTCCACACAAAATTTTTCCATCGTAAGAAATATGAGACTTAAAAGTACGAATATAATAATCATCCTGCGGGTGATGCTTTCTAAATAATAGTGCTCTTAGAGATTTCATATTAAAAATTCTCTTTTATTATATCCATTATTTTTTCAATTTTTGTAACATCTTTCCCATTATAATATATTTCTCCATGCCTATCTGTAAAACCCGAGCACTCTAAAGAGATAATAATATTTTTATATTTTCTAGTAATCACTACATGTAAAGATTCCAAATCTATTAGCTTGTCTGAATTAAAATCTGTATATTCTATATTTACCATTTTAAGACCTGTATTTTATTCCGTTTTATCTAATTTATCAAATACTTGCCTTATTTCATCATTTGTTGGAATATAATAACGCAACATATCTTTCGCAAATTCCAGTTGATTTTCTAACTTAGCACGTTGTTTTAATAATTCTTTTATAATTTCTCTTGCTTTTATATCTCTTATTTCTACTGGTACAAAAACAAAACTACTATCAGTATCCATTTTATCCTCTTATTATTCTAATGATGAGAAAAAAGATATAAGCAGGGAAAATACAAGAATAAATAAAATTACAAAAAGTATTGTGGCAAGTGTCCCTGCTGTATAAGTAATAATAAGCCACACCAATCCGCCTATAATTCCTGCAAGAATTACAGTAGAAAAAAATATGGTTAAAAATTTTATTAAACATCCACCGAAATCAAACATTTTATTTTCCTCTTAAAAACACAATTTTATTTAT
>WSSedA1B2DRAFT_1000293_pt1 | contig 10538 bp, 11 predicted proteins | sample WetSurSiteA1Bulk_FD_9465 | JGI IMG/M metagenome (IMG submission 9465) | reverse complement strand
CAGCTCATTATTAATGGCGAACATAAAAAAGGCGATGTCTTAGCGGTAGCACGCATAGCAGGCATTATGGCAACTAAAAAAACCGCCGAGTTAATTCCGCTGTGCCATCCATTACCTCTAACATATGTCGAAATTAAGCTCACTCCCGAAACACATAATCATCGAGTTCGTTGTCAAACCACCGTAAAAACCAACGGACAAACAGGGGTAGAAATGGAAGCATTGACTGCCACCGCGTGTGCGTTACTCACTATCTATGATATGTGTAAGGGGGTTGATCGCGGTATGGTCATTCAAGCCATTCAGTTACTAGAAAAAACGGGCGGTAAATCAGGGCATTGGCAACGTGACGATTTTTGACAAAATATGTCACATAGTGACATGAAAAATTATCGTGTTGTGTCACCATTCTATTCAGGTAATTAACTAAACCGCTGCTATAAAATTTTTAACAAAAAAATTCAAGTAAACAGCGGTGTAAAGACATAAAAGCAGTTAATTAAGCGTGGCTTTCAAAAACTGGCACGCAGTGTGCTTTACATATTGTGTATTTAACTTATACAACAAACAAACAACAAAATGGTGAATTTCATGAAAGCTTCAAAATTACAACAAGGTTTTACCTTGATTGAATTAATGATCGTTGTTGCGATCATCGGTATCTTGGCATCAATCGCGATCCCAGCTTACCAAGACTATATCGTTAGAGCAAAAGTTACAGAAGGTTTGGCGTTAGCGGCAAGTGCGAAAACATCTATTAGTGAAAATGCGGCGAATGGATCACCGTTCACCTCTGGTTGGAATGCGCCAACACAAACTGATAATGTTAGCAGCGTTGGTGTTGATAATAGTACTGGTATAATTACCATTACATACACAGCTAAAGTTGCTCCAAGTGGATCCAACACATTATTATTAGTTCCTAGGGATGGTACTTCTGCGCTTCCAGCTGGTACACCACCTGTATCTGGGTCTGTTAGCTGGCACTGTATCTCTGCTACTGCACCTACATCAGCTCCTTCTGGCTTAGGCACATCAGGTACACTTCCAGCCAAATACGCTCCTGCTAACTGCCGCGCTTAAGTAGTTAATAGTTATAAATAAAACCCTCGTGAGGATGTTCTGACGAGGGTTTTTTTGTGCCTGTAAACCTTACATTTGTTAACGATATCATTAATAATTTTTCTTTTAGTAGTCGTTTCTTTAGTAATCTGCTGTCTAATGAAAAATCGTTTTTATGCGTTTCTAACACATTTATTGTTGTCGGGTTTAGCGTGGTGGTAACCCAAATTTAAAGCTGTCATTGTGCTATTATAAACAGTTGTATTAAGCTATGGTATGTCCACTGTATTTGCAGGTCACTCACTCCGCCTTTATCGTTTTCAATCAAGATTGTTTTGATATTACAAGGTTGATAGAAATTGGTTAGAAGAACACCAAAAAAGCAGAGCTTGCAATCAATCGGCAATGATTATTTGGTTTCTTCCGCGCTGAATCGCAGTGTACCTACTGATCGTAAACACACCGAAAAAATTTTATTTTCTGCCTTTTGGGTTTTGCCTTGCTTTGCCCGTGGTGGTTGTTTCTTACCGAAGTTGCCACGGTGCGCATTCAAGAAATTTTTGTGCTGTATCGTAGTTATCTGTGGATGGCGGGGTTTTTTGCTGCTTTGCCGTTCGTTTGTCAAAAATTGACTGCCAAACAAGCGGTGATTAGTTTGACCTGCGTAGCTTTGTTGATGATGCCGTTAACGTGGTTTAGATTAACTACTTTTTCACACCCATTGTTATTGTGGGATGATGCTGCCCGTCGTATTGATGATGATAAGAGTTGCCCCTCAATGGATAGAATTCTTAATAATCGAGGCATTGCGTTAAACAAATTAGAACGCTATCCCGAAGCGATAGATGATTTTACTCGTTCTCTTCAAGTAGTTAACTGGCATGGAAAGTCAATGGTATCAGAACTTGCCAACAACTATTACAATCGCGGTTATGCTTATTTAAAAAACAAGCAATTTCAATTGGCTCTTAACGATTTCAATGTCATTGTAATCAGTACGATACCAAAATCATGGTCAGCCTTTTATTTTTATAAGGCGCAAGCGTTTGAAGGTCTGCACGAACTCGCTTTTGCCAGACAGCTATATGAACAAGCTTGCTTAAATGGCGTAACTGAAGGCTGCGAAAAGCAAAAAGAACTAGAGGCTACGGTGAAATAATGAGAGTTTGCAATGAATTATAATCGTCCTGTTGTACTGGCATTTTCAGGTCATGATCCCAGCGGTGGTGCAGGTGTACAAGCGGATATTGAAACCTTGGTTAGCCATCAGTGTCATGCTACCAGCGTCATTACTGCATTAACCGAGCAAGACACCCATAACGTAAAAAAGCTGATTCCACAACATCCTGACGATATTATTGCTCAGGCACAAACGCTATTAAATGACATTGCAGTGGATGTATTTAAAATTGGCTTAATCGGTCATTACGAAACTGCTATTGCCATTCATTCGGTGTTAAGACAATATCCACATATTCCTGTGGTATTAGACCCCGTGTTAGCGGCGGGGGGTGGGACGGATTTATCGAGTCAACAATTACTGGCGACGCTAGTCGATTTATTACTGCCTTGTACAACGGTATTAACACCTAACAGCGAAGAAGCGCGGAAATTAACAGGACTGACGGACTTGCATGAGTGTGGCTTAAAATTATTAGAGCTAGGTTGTGACTATGTGTTAATTACAGGGACGCATGAATCAACACCGAGTGTCAGTAATCAACTGTTTCATGATGGACGCTGCTGGGAAACCTATACTTGGGATAGATTGCCTGATAGTTATCATGGTTCTGGCTGTACACTGGCTGCCAGTATTGCTGCGTTGATGGCGCATGGACTCAAGCCCTTACCAGCAGTGATGGAAGCACAAGAATATACTTGGAACGCATTACACGCCGCTTATGTGTCAGGCAAAGGTCAACATAACCCCAATCGTTTTTTTTGGATGGAACAATCGACATGAAATTTCCTACGCACGGACTTTACGCCATTACGCAAACTGAGCATAAATCCATTCAACGTATTATTGCTGAAGTAGAAAAAGTCATTATAGGCGGTGCAGTTGTGGTGCAGTATCGAGACAAACATCCCAAAGACGCGCCATTATTGGCTAGAGAATTAGTCAAAGTTTGTCATCAATACCAAGTCCCCCTAATTATTAATGATGACGTGGAATTAGCCATAAAAGTGGCAGCTGATGGCGTGCATCTTGGCAAAGATGATGCTTCTATTGCGGAAGCCAGACAACGCTTAGGCAACAATGCCATTATTGGTGTATCTTGTTATAACAGTGTTGAAAAAGCCCTCGCAGCACAACAGCAAGGCGCGGATTATGTCGCGTTTGGGCGATTTTTCCCTTCATCATCAAAACCATTAGCCGCGCCTGCTGAGCTAAATACATTGCGCGAAGCCAAGAAAGTTCTGAACACGCCCATTGTTGCGATTGGCGGAATTTTGCCAGAAAATGGTGGGCAGTTACTTAATGCAGGAGCTGATTTATTAGCAGTGATTGGTGGATTGTTCACCACGCAACCTGAACAGTCAGCGCGTGCTTATCAAATATTATTTGAATAAACAGTACAGCTATGACTAATCCTCGCAGAGAGTTTCTCAGAAAAACCGCTGTACTCACCACGTCAGTATTAACCATCAGCCAGTCTGCCCATGCGCAATGGCTGTCGGACAATTTCTCGCCAAACATACTAAACGATATAGCAAAATCAGATATTATCGACACCGATAAAATTGAAATTAAATTACCTAAAATTGCAGGTAATGGCACGGCTGTTCCCATTACAGTAACCAGCAGTTTGGATAATATTCAAGCTATTTCTATTTTAGTAGAGAAAAATCCTATCCCTTTAGTGGCGACTTTTAGATTATCCTCTCAGTTAGAGGCGTTTGTTTCAGCGCGATTAATCATGACAGAAACCTCAGATGTGATAGTGTTAGCAGAGACTCGCGATGGACTTTATCGCGCCAAAGAACAAGTAAAAGTCATTATTGGCGGTTGTGGAACTTAATATGTCGAGCATAAAAATTCGCACTAAACGCATGAATGATAAAACCCAAATTAGGTTGCTGATAGCTCACCCGATGGAACACGGTAAAACCCTAGATAAAATTACCCAACAGCCCATCCCCGCTCAATTTATTCGTGTGCTGACCGTTACTTGTAATCAAAAAGTGGTAGTGAGTTGTGAAATGGGCGACAGTGCTGCCAAAGACCCTTATTTGGCTTTTATACTAAAAGGAGGCAAGGCTGGCGATAAAATCACGGTTAATTGGTTGGATAATTTAGGGAATACCGATTCGGAAGAACACACTATTAAATAATTTCGTCCACGAAAAACACGAAAGGCACGAAAGGCACGAAAAAAGGAATGTGCATTGGTAGTCCCAAATAGTGAGTGATTTTTTATATTTATCGTTCGCACTGAGTTTGTCAAAGTGTGGATGTGGTTCGACTGTTTGAGAAGGTCAGTGCGAACGGTTTTTTAATCACAAATACTGCATTTGCTATACCAAAGCCTTTTCGTGTTTTTTCGTGCCTTTTGTGGACATCAAATCAGTTTTTAATACCGATGCCTTTGTGTAATAAGTACAAACTAAACGCCGTCAAAGTAACGATAAAGCCCACCGTTATAATAAAAGTCAGTTGAATATCAATATCACTGACCCCAATCAAACCATATCTAAAGGCGTTGACCATATACAAAATGGGATTACCCATCGAAATAGTCTGCCAAATACTCGGTAGCATATCGACCGAATAAAACACCCCGCCTAGATAACTTAACGGTGTCAGAACAAAGTTAGGAATAATAGAAATATCATCAAAACTTTCAGCCAATATGGCATTAATAAATCCCGCTAACGCAAATAATGTCGCTGTTAAAACCGCCGTCACTAGGGCAATGGTGATGTTATGTACCGCAAAATCAGCAAATAATAACGAGATTAATGCTACCACCATGCCCACTAATAAGCCGCGAATAATACCACCGCTGACATAACCGCTTAAAATAACCCAGTTAGGCACAGGTGCAACCAGTAATTCTTCAATATTACGTTGGAATTTGGTTGAATAAAAAGAGGAGACCACGTTGGCATAAGAGTGACTAATCACTGACATTAAAATAATACCTGGCACAATATAATCCATATAACTTGCGCCGTTAATCGTACCGATACGATCGCCAATCAATTTACCGAATATTAAAAAATACAAGGTAGTTGTTATAGCAGGCGGCAACAAGGTTTGCGGCCAAATACGAATAAAGCGATATATTTCTTTTTTAACGATAGTTTTAAAAGCAATGCCAACGTTCATTTTGAAGTCACCAAGTCCATAAATAACTGCTCTAAGCGGTTGGTTTTGTTTTTCAAACTCATCACTTGAATAGCCTGAGCAGTTAATTGACTGAATAAATAATTCAGCCCTATTTCTTTAGGAATGGCGACATTCAGCACCTTGTCAGAGACTAATTCAATATGACAGCCATCAATAGTGGGCGCGGTAGTCAGGGGCTGAGCTAAATCCAGAACAAAATGGTCGATATGCAGTCGTGCCAATAAACTTGCCATATCGGAATGTTCGACAATGCGCCCTCCATCAATAATGGCAATATTACGGCATAAACTTTCGGCTTCTTCCAGATAGTGCGTGGTTAAAATAATCGTAGTGCCTTGTTGATTGACTTCCTGCATCATTTGCCACATTGAACGGCGAATTTCTATATCTACGCCTGCGGTGGGTTCATCGAGAATTAATAATTTAGGCGCGTGTACCATAGCGCGGGCAATCATCACACGGCGTTTCATACCCCCCGATAAACGTCTGGAAATGGTGTCGCGTTTGTCCCATAAATCCATTTGTTTAAGACAGTGTTCAGTGCGTTGTAGTGCAAGTTTACGCGGTGTGCCGTAATAGCCTGCTTGATTGAGAACGATGCTTTTCACGGTATCAAATTGATTAAAATTGATTTCTTGTGGCACAAGACCAATGCAGCTTTTAGCAAGATTACGTTCAGTTTTTAAATCATGTCCAAAAATACTGACCGAACCGCTAGTGGCAGTCACTAAAGAGCTAATAATACCAATCGCGGTGGATTTACCCGCCCCATTAGGACCTAGTAATGCAAAAAAATCGCCTGCTTCTACCTGCAAATCAATACCTTTTAATGCCTCAAAACCATTGCTATAGGTTTTGCGCAGATTACAAATAGAGAGTGCGTTCATAAAATTATCACTTAACGACAGCCTGTAAATAAGTTAAATTACCCGTTCATTGGTAGGTTAGTGCGAGGAATAAACCCTAACCTACAACGCTAAAACTTAGCGATTTTATCAGATATTAACTTGCTTCATAAATAAAACGGATGCTTCGTGCCGAATAAAATACCCGAAATTGTTGCTGCTGTTGACTTAGGTTCTAATAGTTTTCACATGATTGTTTGTAGTCTGAAAGAAGGTAAATTACAGACTATCGACCGTTTGAAAGAAACAGTTAGACTGGCTTCTGGATTAGATAAAGACAATATATTGGATAGCAATACGCAAGCTAGAGCGTTGGCGTGTTTGGAAAAGTTTGCGCAACGCGTTCGGCATTTTCCGTTAGGCAGTGTGCGAATTGTTGGCACTAATACATTACGAACCGCTAAAAATGCGCCTGTATTTCTTGCTAAGGCAGAACAGGTGTTAAATCATCCTATTCATATCATTTCAGGTATAGAAGAAGCCCGTTTAATTTATCTGGGTGTTGCTTATAGTTTGGGTAATTATGCGCAGTTACGTTTAGTGATGGACATCGGTGGCGGTAGTACTGAATATATTATTGGCACAGGTGATACACCTAAAGACAAAGAAAGTCTGCATATGGGCTGTGTAACGGTGAGTAATCGTTTTTTTAAAGACGGTCAACTCTCTAAAAGCGCGTTTGCGCAGGCAGTGTTATTTGCCCAACAACAACTAGAGCCGTTTCAGAAAAAATTTCACCGTAAGAATTGGGAACAAGCCATCGGAGCATCGGGTAGTTTGCGTTCTATTGCCAAGGTGTTACAAGCCAAAAATTGGAGCAATAATGGCATTACCAAAGCAGGACTAGAACTGCTGGTTGCCCGTATTCAGCAATGCAATCATATTAATGAGTTGCTAAGTTTGCCAGAACTTGATGCAGACCGTTTGCCTGTCTTTGCAGGTGGAGTAGCGATTGTTTACGCAACCTTTAAAAGCTTGGGCATTGAGCAAATGACAGTGGCCGATGGTGCGTTACGCGAAGGGTTGATACAGGATTTGTTGGGACGACTGGATAACCATGATGTGCGTGCCAGTACCGTACAATTTTTAGCCACTCGTTATCGGACTGATCAGGCTCATGCCGTGCGGATTAAACAGACTATTAACACGATGTTGACACAGTTAAGCAAAAAATGTACTTGGGCGACTAATGAAAACAGCGTGCAGTTTTTACAATGGGCAGCCGATTTGCATGAAATAGGCATCGACATCGCCCATAATCAATATCACAAACACAGTGCTTATTTAATTGAATACAGTGATTTAGCGGGTTTTTCCAGACAAGATCAAATTTTATTATCCACTATTGTTCGCTCGCATCGCCGCAAATTTTCTCCCGCCCTTTTCATCGACTTACCTGAGCCTTGGAATAAACAAGCGGTATCACTCACACTTATTTTACGATTGGCGATTTTGCTGCATCGTAATCGCGCTGAACAGAGTCTGCCTGACTTTAAAATAGCTATGAGCAAAGTAAAAATTAGCCTTAAATTTTCCGCAGGTTGGCTTAGCCAGTCACCACTTACTCATGCTGATTTAATGCAAGAAGCAGAGTATCTTAAAACGGCTGGTTACAAATTGGAATTTTGCTAAAGTCGCTTCATGAAAACGTTATTACGCATTTTTTTGTTATTGCTATGTGCTTTGATACTGCTTGGTATCATGTTACTTGTTTTCGGGGTTAGTGATACACCAGAACTTGAATTAGATTGGGCGTTGACGCGTGAGGATATTGTTCGTGCTAAAAAAATTCTGCACGAAGGTGCCAAAACTAAACCTGATGAAATTTCCACCATTGAATTAAGTCACGCTGATCTTAATCTTGCCGCTAATTATTTACTCAATCGCTACAGTAAAAGTGCGGTGCAAATAGCACTTAAAGAAAATAAACTGAAATTTGTCGTGACTACTACGTTGCCTGAAAATAGGCTGGGTAAATATTTAAATGTTACCTTTAGACTAGGTAATGAAGAAGGCAGTCAACTACCCAGTATCACTAAATTTAAGGCGGGAAAATTATTACTTCCTGCCAAAGTAGCAGGATTTATTATCAACACCGTTATTGAACACAGTCCGTTGAATAATTATTTCATCTTGGCAACCCGTCCGATACAAAGCGTTAAAATCGAACCTGAAAAGATAATCATTAGTTATGTTTCCAATGTGGAAACATTAATAACAGCACGCAACGTATTAACCCGTACCGATGACACAGCGGCACTCAGCGTTTACCAGCAAAAAATCGCTGACATTATTGCCCATCATGATCCTGCATGGCGGTTATCATTAGCCGAGTTATTAAAACCATTATTTGAAATGGCTTATCGTCGTTCTTCTCGTGATAATGCAATTGAGGAGAACAGGCTGGTCATTATGTCGGTAAATAATTATGTCAACAAAAAAGATTTATCCCCGACAAAACCTACCGCGACTAAAAGCAAGCAATATGAGGCGTTTTTATATAAACGTATTGATTTAGCGCAACATTTTATCGGCTCTGCGGCATTGACCGCCTCAGTGGATAATCAAGTTGCTAAAGTGGTTGGCGAAGAAAAAGAATTGAGCGATGCGCAAGGTGGTAGTGGCTTTAGTTTTATTGATTTAGCCGCTGATAAAGCAGGGACACGTTTTGGTGAAATCGCAACAGCAAGTCCTGAAAGTGCGCGTAAGTTACAGCTTGCTATGGCACAGATAAAAGATTACACAGACTTTATGCCTGATCCTAGAGATTTGCCTGAAAAAATGAATGAAGCAGATTTTAAACGTCGCTATGGGTCAATCAATAGTGAGGCTTATCAGGAATTGTCGAAGAAAATTGATGCACGCATTGCAGCAACACCGATTTACAAGGCGGTAGAGACGCGATAAATCGCGTCTCTACCGTAAAATTAATTAACAGTTTTGTCTAAAGTAGGGGGCAAAGTAGGCATAGTTTGTTTAGGAAACTGACCTGTTAAGCCTTCTAAGAAAGCCACAATATCGGCAATCTCTTCTTTTGATAAATCTTTATCCAACTGTACTTTAGCCATCACTTTAACCGCTTCATCTAAGGTTTGAACTGAACCATTGTGAAAATAAGGTGCAGTTAAAGCGATATTGCGTAGCGTTGGAACTTTAAACAAATGTTCATCTGCTTCATTTTTAGTTACTTCAGCCAAACCTTTGTCTTTTTTGAAATGATATTGAGCGGCAAAATAAGGATTATCATGGACAGGGAAACGTTGGAATGAACCAGCACCATTGAAAGCCGCGCCACTATGACAAGTTGTACAACCTAAGTCAGCCACTTTATTCATACCACGCACTTGCTGTTCAGAAAGAGCTTCTTTATCGCCTGATACATATTTGTCATAAGGGCTGTTAGGCGTAATTAATGTTCTTTCGTAAGCGGCGATGGCTTTGGTTGCGTTATCTTTAGACACTGAATCGTCACCAAATGCTTTGGCAAACGCTTCGTTATAACCTTTAATGGTTTTTAATCTGGCAACGACCGCATCCCAATCTTTCATGCCCATTTCAATTGGATTAGTGACAGGCCCTGCGGCTTGTGCTTCTAAGCTGGGTGCGCGTCCATCCCAAAACTGTACGGCATTGAACGCCGCATTCCATACTGTTGGTGCGCTACGTCCACCTGTTTGACCATTAACCCCCATCGAGTTAGGTCTATTATCTTCACCACCTAGCATGGTGTTATGGCAAGAAGCACAAGACACCGTGCCTGTAGATGAAAGCCGAGGATCGTGATAAAGCATTTTGCCCAACTCAACTTTTTCATCGGTCGTTGGGTTGTCAGCGGGAGCTGGCGCGGTTGTTGGCAATACATCCCAAGCCGAAGCCATCGAAATAGAACCTGCTAAGGTTAGTGCTGTCACCAGCAAACGAATTTTAAACATACCATTCTCCAAATATTATTAGTTATAACGGCAACTTTTTTATGCTAAAGGATATAAGTCAAGTCGCTCAGAAACCAAATACCCTGCGTGAATCATAAAATATAACACCTGTAGGGCATAATCAACAAAAGAGTTAGTTAAAGGGCTGTAGTGGTCTAATGAAAACGCCACCCTCCCCGATGGTTGATATAATCAACAAAGAGGGGGCAAAGAGACCATGATTGAAAAAAGCCGCATATTGGATGCTCAGTTTAAGTTGCAAGTAGTGCAGAGGATTAAAGATAA
>WSSedA1B2DRAFT_1000292_pt1 | contig 10557 bp, 10 predicted proteins | sample WetSurSiteA1Bulk_FD_9465 | JGI IMG/M metagenome (IMG submission 9465) | reverse complement strand
GTAACCCTGGCGCCGCGCAGTGAGATCCAGACAAGGATGTTCATGACACCTGTGGATATGATCTCAGCCGCTATTGCTGCGCTCGGTTTACCTGTAGTTCCTTCTCAGACTCAGTGGGCGAATACAGGTATGAGGAATGGCAACATCAATGCGCGTATCGGCGTATGCGCCATTCCGGAAGTGGCTGGTGGTGTTGCTCTTGCTCCTCCTTACATTGGCACTGTTGGTGGCGTACTGACCGGAAATTGCCTCTTGCCGGGAATCCACACGAACGACGAAGCGCCGATCAGCTCGACCAGGCTTAAGAATATCGTCTGCACAAGCGCTGATGATATTTCCGCTCTCCTTGATGATGCAACAGTGACGGCGTGGGACAATAGTGGCTCACAGGCATGGACCTATATGCGCACTGCAATGGGTAATTTATTGCCGGCCACAAGCTTTCAGTACTCGCCGAGTATGATGGTTGGTAAACTTGAATGGGTTGATGGCGGAACCGTGATTGACGGTAGAACCATAGCAGGTACGTTCAACAACTTCGTACAAGTCAGGAGCAACCTGCAGACTTTCATAGGGCTTTTCCCATTCGGCGACAACAATCTTATTCCAAGTCCTTGGTAAAACATTTAGCATAGCTGTTCTCAAAGAAAGGAGGCAAAAGCCTCCTTTCTTTTTTTTTGCACCGCCTCTTTTGGACTTACACTTGCCGGATTCGGTGTCATGCAATCCCTTGTCCAGGGCTACACGTAAGTGGTATACTAAAAATCTTCTGACCGGAGGAATCTATTCGGCCGGAACATGATGAATTTCGAAAATCTTTTTTAGAAAGGAGATATGCGAGCATGCTCAATATTTTTTCACTGGTTCTTCTCTTTGTCATGGCCTCACCGCTCTGGGCCGGCGAAAGGACCCTCACCCCTGACTTTGATCGATTCGGCGGGACCCATATGAAGGTCGATGACAAGGGCAGCATCTGGACCGCATTCTATGACCTCAAGGGCGACATTCATATCAGGAATGCATCGGGAGGCGGAGACCTCGTGGTGAATGAAGGGAGGGAGAGGGCGCCCGGGGGTATCGGTTTTGACGTCCAGGGCAATAACATCTATGTCGTCTGGAGGGAAAAAATCGGAGGAAAAAAACTCTGGTTAAGGGCATCATACGACGGAGGCAAGACCCTTAGCGAACCGGTTCTTCTTGACGACAGGAATGCGTCCATTGCCAGAATAAAGATGAGCTCCACTGTAAAGGGAGACGTCTTCATCTTCTATCTTTGCGAAGCGCTTGTGGGCGATTCGAAATACAATCTCTATTTTACAGCCTCCCATGACTTCGGCAAGACCTTTTCAGAGCCTCAAAACCTGACCCTCGGGTACCAGAACTCGATTTATCCTGTTTTTTTTGCGGAGGCGGAAAAGGTCTATATGTTCTCTGATTCCGGCAAGCAGGGAAAGCGTTTCATGATCTTCAGAAGATCAGCTGACGGAGGCCGGACATGGAGCGAACCTGTCGAGATAAGGGAGACAGCGGGGGCAGCAGTCTTTATAGAACCGATCAGGGCAGGTAAGAGGCTCCACGTCTTCTGGCTGGACCGCATCGACGATGAGCAATGCATGGTAGCGGCGTTCTCTGATGATGACGGGCAGACATGGAAAAGCAGGGTCCTCGACGATACGCGGGGTCTGGACATCGGGCTGCTGCGTTTGGCAAACGATTCGGAAGGTCACCTCTATCTCGCTTTTTCCGCTAAAAGTGGGGACAAAGATAAGCGTAAGGTCTTTGTGATGAATTCCGAAGACAACGGGGACACATGGGGGAAGCCTTTTATGCTCAGACATTATCCTTTTGTGAAAACCCAGGCAATGAATCCCCACATTATCACGGCAGAGAGGGGTGTTGTGGTCGTTGTGTGGGTTGACTACCGCAATATCCGCTCCAATCTCTACATGCAGTTTTCGAAAGACTACGGGAAAACATGGCAGGAAAAAGATATCCCACTTGAAGAGCCGGGAAGGTTCAACACTGCCCACTATCCCCTTACGGAGAGCCTGGTCAGGATCGGCGACACCTATTATGAACTCGCGTATCGTTTTGAAAAAGATCTCACCACCTCTGAAGGAAAGGCGGACCTTCTCCTGATAGACTTTAAAATTCAAAGGGGAGGTGTGAAATGAAGAAGACTATCTTTTTGCTGCTGATCTTCATGACCATCGCGGGGTGTGCAGGAATGAAGGCAACAGAAAATAGCATGGTGGAAGACCTGGGTTCGCCAAAGAAGATCGCCCTGCTCCGGGAGAGAGCGAATGACTTTTGGAGCGCTGCTGTGAAAGGGGATTATGAAAAGGTCTACTCTATTTATGATCCTTTTTTTCGTGAGGCCAATCCCGGCAGCACAGGGATAGAGAGGGCGAAGGGAAAAATCAATTACCGCATGGCTGAGGTGAAGGATATACAGGTGGAAGGCAACGTAGCAAGGGTAAAGGTGAGCATCGTGTATTCGCTTCCACCGACGAAGCTGAAGACACAGGTCTTCACCCAGCCTGAAACGCCTGCCGACTTTGAAGAGACGTGGCTTTATATTTACGATAACTGGTATAAGGAATACTACATGGTGTCTGTCGAGAAGGGCGTTGCCGACTATTAGGAAAGAGGCTGCGTCAGATGATGACCTTTACAGGGTTTTCCCGGCGTCACCCTGTCAGTTAACAGGGTGACGCGACCAAAGGGTTAATTATTCCGCGCTCCTTGCGCAACGGAAGCCTACCATAAAATCTTTGCTTCCCGGTGGCCTTGCAAAACGTGATGTTGTTTGGACCTCCATGACGTGGCTGTCCCAGGAACCTCCCCGCAGGACACGCAAATGGCCTTTTTCAGGCCCTAAGGGGTTAGCCTTGGGGCCCTTCTTATAATAGGCATGGTCATACCAGTCAGATACCCACTCCAAAAGGTTCCCGCTCATGTCATAGATGCCATAGCCGTTAGGATTCTTCGTTCCCACAGGATGGGGTCTGCTGCCGGATCTTTTATCGAGGGGAACCGCACTATCATCGATCCAGGCATAATCCTCGAGACTTCCTTTATCACTTGTTCCTGACCACTTATCGTTCCGTCCTCCTTTTGCAGCTTTTTCCCATTCTGCCTCGGTCGGCAGTCGTTTGCCAACTTTTTCACAGTATTGCTTCGCATCATACCAGCTCACATTATGAACGGGCAGGTCGTTTCCTATCCAGAGTGAAGGGTTTTCTCCCATGACAGAACTATATTGCTGCTCCGTGACCAGATACTTATCTACGAAGAAGGAGTCGAGAGATACCGCGCGCCGCGGTCGTGTATTGGGGTCGGTGAAGGCCGGGTCGTCTGAACCCATGAAGAACTCTCCGGCAGGAATGAGAACCATCTCGTCTTTGCCGATGACTTTCGGATGATGCACTTCAGGGTCGTTGATCCGGCTCACGATATTTTTTGCAATTTTTTTCATTATTCCACTGTTATTAATCGAAGGGAGCGCAGGGTATTTTTTAAAGGCGTCGGAAGAAATCGAGACCACGTAGTAGCTTCCGATATTCCTGAAAATGCCAAAATTTATTGCGTCCTTACCTTCAGGATTCAGTCCGATGACATGAAAAATCAGCCTGTAATCGTATTTTTCCTTGATCTCTCTTGCTGTCTTCATCAAGTCCTCTCCACAGGTCCCTTCTCCGTCACTGAAGATGACGATGCTCAGAAGGTCCGTGTTGTCATTGAGCATCTCAAGGGCTTTCTTCACGGCTGAAATCATCCCACCCCTGCCTTTAGGACTCGTGTCCGAGAGTTTCTGCCTTACTGTTTCCGCGTTAAATTCCTTTGAAGGAACTACTACCTCGGCATCATCGCAACTGTCCTTGTCCCTGTGTCCAAAGAAGATGAGTTCAGCGTCGAGAGGTTGACGCACCTCGTCAAGAATAACGTTGAACATTTCCCGGACTATATCTTCCTTACTCTTGTCATCAATCTTTCCCTTCATACTCTCCGAGAAGTCCACAATGAATGCGACAGCATGGGAAGAGGCTTCAGCCTGAAGTGCAGAAGCCAGAAGAAATGTAATCAGCAAAAAGCTAAAAAATGACAGACAAAGTGACCTTGAAATGAACCGCATTTATGTTCCTCCTTGAATTTAAATATCGAACCTCAGCGGGATATGACCCTGGAAGAAATCCTGAACGTTTGCCAAACAGCTATCATTGTATTTTTTAAAGATACCACACTCTCGGCACAACTGTAAACAGCAACGTGATGATAATGTCCTATTTTTATTTTACCCTGAAAATCGGCACGTTAGTATTGATAATTGCTTTTTCTCGTGTTATTCTTTCTTGATGCTGAAAAAGCGAATTTCAAACAATCCTGTCGGTACACTCGTCGGTAGAGAAAACTGCAACTCGGGGACTGCGGCACAGACCATCCCGAAGACTAATGCTACGCCGGCTCTTGCGGTTGCAACAAAGCAAGCAACTCCACTTATTAAGCCTGCTCATGAAGACGAAGTGAGACGATGGCTCAACGCGTCTTTTTGGGCCCGGGTGGGTCAAACCGCATTCCGAATATTGTTACACGTATTTTACCGGATTTATTTTGGATTCAGCGTCTCCGGCATCGAACATGTGCCGGCGAGAGGTCCGCTGATTATTGTTTCGAATCACTCAAGTCACCTGGACTTCGGCGCGCTGATTGTTGCGTTGAAAAAGCTCAAGAATACAATTCACCCTATGGCAGCGCGTGACTATTTTTTCAACACCCCATTCCGTTGCCTGGCCTCACACGTACTATTGAACGCCTTGCCATTTGACCGACAAAGCTACTTTGGAGAGTCCATTACATTTGCTCTCGGCGTCTTACGGCAAGGGCATTCAGTTATTTATTTCCCTGAAGGGTCACGGACAAGCGGAGTTGTCCAGTCTTTTAAGCATGGCATTGGTCTTCTTGCCGTTGAATCCGGCGTGCCGGTGCTCCCGGCATACATCAGCGGCACATGCCAGTCGCTGCCTAAGGGCAAAGTATTTCCCATCCCCTACCGGGTGCACGTCCGGTTTGGACCGCCGGTGATTGTCAGACAACCCGAACCTGATGAAAGCCCGTCTGAGTTTGTGCGGCGGGTTACTGTCGATGTGCAGCATGCGGTAGAAGTCCTGTCTAATCAACCACCTGTGTCTTCTCCCGGTTAGCCTTGACCTCCTCATCACTACCCGCAGCTTTTTTTGACGTTGACGGCACGCTGACCTCGTCAAACATCTTACTTGTTTTCCTTTCGCTCCAACGCTCACGCCTTAAGCGTCTTCGATGGTGGCTGTGGTTGTTGGCGCTTCTTCCAAAACTTCTGTACTATGCTGTGCTGGATATGGCCGACCGGACAGCGTTTAACATCGCATTCAACCGCAATTACAGAGGCGTCACCATGCAGGAAATAGATGCCTGGCGGAACGGACCTGCGAGAGCTTTTTGGGAACGAAATATTTTTCCTCAAGCAGCAAGGGAGATTGAGCGACTGAAACAAGAAGGGCGTTTGGTAGTAATCCTGAGCGGCGGCTTGCATCCGTTCCTGCAGCCTCTGGCACAGCGTCTTGGCGCTGACGCGCTTTTCGCATCCCAGCCGGAAATCGTCAATGGCGTCTTGACTGGAAACCTGGTAGGGTATCCTCTGGTCAACGGGTACAAAGCGGTTGCGGTCAAGGATGCTGCCCTCTTTCTTAACCTGAACCTGCAGGACACTTATGCGTATGCGGACAGCTACAGCGACCGTTTTTTCCTTGAAGCCGCGGGCAAACCCGTAGCGGTAAATCCCAGCCGGCGCCTCCGCAAGCTTGCTGCGCAGCGGTCATGGCCTATCCGTCGGTGGAGCGATTAAGCATCTTATCGTGCGGCACTTATATGGATTTTTATATGGAAAATTATTTATAATATTTAATTAAAATAAGAAGAAATTAATTCTGCCAATTTTAGATAAACTAATCGATTCTAAGGAGAATTTTAAAACCTGCTTGTTATGGATCACAATATAAAAAACAACTTGTCTGATCGTATCTTCTGCACTATACGCAATTATCCCGAAAAAATTTTATTAAGTGATGAATCTGTGAGTTTTACAGGGGCTGATATTTTTGCCTTTATAAATAAGATTAATCAGAATATTTCAATTTATTCACAAAAACAGAGCAGAATTGGAATTCTGATTCCTAACTCGGCTGTTTTAGCTGTGTCGATCCTGTCTGTGCTTGCCTTGGGACGAATTCCCGTTATCCTTAGTCCTTCTGCCCGGAGAGAAAAGGTAGAATCATTTCTGCCCAAATTGAATCTCGATTTTTTAATCGTCTCTAAAGCGGCATATCCTGAATTGGTTTCACCATGCAGTTTCATCCACATAAACATGTCCGGCGGCATGACCTTGATTAAAAGAAACGAAGTTGCGAAAGCTAATAATTTGCCCGGAGAAGGTACATCGATAATTCTTTATACCTCGGGCTCAGAAGGTAAACTGAAAGGTGTGCAGCTTTCCGAGGCTGCAATCAAGTATACGATAGATTACTTTATTAATTACTTTAGACTGAATGAATCTGTGGTTTCTGCTTGCATAATGCCACTTTATCATGCCATGGGCCTCAACTCACAGTTTTTGCCTATGTTTTTTGCCGGTGGCAAGAGTGTCTTCTTTGATATATCAATGAGCTTAGGAAAAATTTACCGGCAAATTATCCAGTCGGAAAGTACTTTTGTAAAGTTGATTCCGGAATTTTTACAGCTTTGTTTTGAGGAAAAGAGCCGACGCAGTCTGAATCCTGCTCTTAAGGTTCAACATATCCAGATTTCAGGTGGGCATATTCGGGAGGACCATCTGAGGAAGGCCATGCTCCTCTTTCCCAACGCGATTGTCCACAAAGGATATGGATTAACTGAAGCCCTTTCTGTTTCAATGATCAATAGCAGGGATCCAAAATTCTTTTGTAATACAGAAGGATATGTATTGCCTGAGCAGTATGTGAAAGTGCTTGATGAGGCAGAAAATACATTGCCTCCTGACACTATAGGGAAGATTTATGTAAAAGGCCCCAATGTCATGATTGGATATGACAATGATAATAATGACTCTCCAATCAATGACGGTTTTCTGAACACCGGCGATCTGGGGTTATTGACATCTGACAATCGCTTATGTATTCAAGGACGACACGACAGTATTTTTAAAATAATGGGGGAGCGTATTTCAGGACGTGAAATAGAAGATACCGTCCGTTTTATATCACCATATTTCCGCGATGTGAAATGTTTGCCACTTGAACATTTAGGAAGGGTGCGGCCTGTTTTATTTATAGAATTATATCCGGTTCAGAGTGAAAATATTTTTTCAGAACTTAAAATTGAATTCAAGAAGGCGCTTCGAAAGAGGTTTAGTAACAAGTTCAAACTGCTCAATGACATATATTTTATGAATAATTTACCACGGACATATAACGGTAAAATCAGCAATAAGGATTTGAAAGATATAGCAAGAAATGAAAACGCTGAGTATCTGGGTAAAAATGGAAGGATTCGGTTTTTTTACTTGCCCGAGCATATTGGTGGTGATTTATGTGGCGCTCATATCGAAGAGAGGGAAGCTTATTAGATGCGATGGATACTGGTGGATAAAATTATAGAAATGGACCCGGGAAAGTCGGTTGTCGGGGTGCGTAATTTTTCCCGCTCAGAGAGCTTCTTCATGGACCATTTCCCCGGTTTCCCCGTTGTGCCCGGTGTTTTACATGTTGAAATGATCGCACAGGTAGGAGGAATAGCTGTTATGGCGGCTAATCCGGGTATCCTGCCCGTTTTAGGTAAGATAAAAAGCGCAAACTTTTACCATAAAATCGTTCCGGGGGACCAGGCTGTCATCAAGGTCCAGGTAGTTGTCCGAAAAGAATTTTCAGTTGCCAGTGGCTGTATCGAAGTTGAAGGGAAAAAGATTTCAGCAGCAGAGTTGATCCTTGCTCACATTCCAATGCCTGAGAATCTTATCAGGCGGGTATGGGAAGATGGAGTACTATCTGATTGGAGGAAGGCAGGAGTTCATGAGTCAAATAATATGGAGTGAAGCACTTATACCAGGGGAGAATATACCGGTAAAGGAGTTTATCTCTGATCATTATGATGGGAAAATACGCATAGTGAAAACGAAAGCACTCCCGATAATTGACAGGCAGGCCGATCTCCCGGACCGAAGGGTTTATCGCTCATTGAGCAGGGTCGGAATCCTGCTTTCATTGGCTTGCCTAAAGGCCAGGGAAGAACTCAATGTGTTTCTTCGTAAGGACCCTTTCAGTATCGGAGTCTACTGTGCAGTTGAGAATGGCCCTGTTGATTTTGCATCGGTAAAGCAGATGGTTGACGTGACGAGAGAGGCTTTTTCCGATTCCTACAAAAGACTTTTCAATCCGAAGATGTACTTGAGGCAGTTGCCGAATTTGGCAGCGTGTCAGATGGGGATATTTCTTGGGTTATTGGGGCCCGCGAATGTTTATAATAATTCCAACTATGGAAGTCTTCATGCATTGGAACAGGCTGAAGTGGACCTTTCAGATAAGAGGATTAAAGCTGCGCTTGTATGCAGCGCTTTCAGTTTTGAAAATCCTATAATAATGGAACGTATCAGGAGGTCTGTTCTGAATGAACGGATCCTTTGTGAAGGAGCAGGCGCGATGCTGCTTGTTGCAGACGGCACAGAAAAGAGTTGGCAAGACATAAATTATGAAAATACTGATGAATATTTCGGCATAAGCCATCAAGTGATTGTTCAAATAATGAGAAGGGGTGCTTGATATGACAAATGAAAATGAACTTTTTCTCCAGGTAGAGGAAGCAGTTCGTGCGGTACTGAATACCGAGGAGGGAGAAATCAAGATGGAGAGTATGTTCAGGGCAGATCTCAATACTGAAAGCATCGATTTTCTCGATATCACTTTTGAGATTGAGAAGCGGACAGGGGTAGAACTGGATTTTCCATCGGTGCTCAAATATATGACGGAGAAAAAAGGCACTGATGCAATCACTGACCTTTCGATAGCGGATGTCGTAGATTACCTGAGTTATCTGAAAAACAAGTGATTTTATGAGCGATGTCGTTATAACAGGATATGGATTAATTACACCTATCGGCAATAATATAGGGGAGTTTGAGCGCCGGATGTTTGCCGGGGATTCCGGTATCAAAGATATTCGTGGAACACTGGTTGCCGCTGATTTTCCTGTTCCCTTTGCCGGAGTTATCGACGATACGGGGTTGCCTTCAGCAGAGGCCCTTGGCCTCCCGCCCGAGAAAAATACAAAGGGTCTCCGATATACTGTGCTTGCGACAATGCAGGCGCTGAGTGGTTTCCCCGGGGGATTGCCGCTCGATGGGATCATATATGGAACGCCGGGAGGTGTTTATCTTGAGTTTGTTGTAGAGACCTTCAGGTGTTTAGAACCTGACAGTATTTCGTACAACCAGATAAGGGCCGAAGCTTTATTGGAATTCATGGCCAGTTATCTGGAAAAACATGGACACGAAAAAATAAACCCTGAAAAACTCATCAGTATTAATTCCGCCTGTGCCAGCGGTATCCACTGCATTGGTCTTGCCTACCAATTCCTGAAAACCGGCCGTTGGAAACGTTGTATCGTCGGAGGGGTCGCTGCAGATGTATCTGAAAGCAGCTTGATGAGTTTCTATCTGCTGAATGCACTGACAACAGCTGATGTCCCTGCAGCAGAGGCCAGCAGACCTTTTTCTGCTGACAGATCAGGGTTTGTAAAGAGTGAGGGAGCAGTTACGCTTCTTATGGAAACACGGGAGTCGGCCGAAGAAAGGGGCGCTGAGATCCTTGCCGAAGTCTGTGGGTTCGGCTTGACGACCGATGCATACCGCCTGACCGACGGCCGTGAGGATAATCTCTGTGTCATAAGGGCGATGGAGCAGGCAATTGAGACAGCTGGCATCCGGAAGGAAGAAATTGATTATATTAATGCCCATGGTACTTCAACCCCGCTGAATGATCGACTTGAGACAATAGCGATAAAAAAAGTATTCGGCGATTATGCCTATAAGATTCCGATAAGCTCTTTAAAGTCACAGATAGGTCATTCTACGATGGCTTCAGGAGCGATAGAGACAGTGGCCTGCATTTTGATGTTGCAGCGGCAGAGACTTGCCCCTACGATCAACCTGAAGGTCAGTGACCCGGAATGTGACCTGGACTATGTTCCAAATAAAAGTCGCGATGCAAAGGTGAAATATATTTTGAACAATGCCTTTGGCTTTGGCGGACAGAACGCATGTATAATACTGAAGAGAGCGGAATAATGGAAAAACGTCTGGCGCTCATAACGGGAGGAACCTCAGGAATCGGTTTTGGCGCTGCCAGAAAACTCGCATCTTCCTGTGACCTTGCTCTTGGCTATGCAGGTAATCATGAGAGGGCCGAAAAGGCCGGACAGGAATTGGAAGCCATGGGTGTGCGGGTTAAGGCATTTGCAAAACCGCTCCGCTCGTATGAGGATGCGGGGGAATTG
>WSSedA1B2DRAFT_1000287_pt1 | contig 10594 bp, 7 predicted proteins | sample WetSurSiteA1Bulk_FD_9465 | JGI IMG/M metagenome (IMG submission 9465) | reverse complement strand
GGGATTTATTTTGGCTTTGCGGAGAGAGGGGGATTCGAACCCCCGGTACAGTTACCCATACGGCAGTTTAGCAAACTGCTGGTTTAAGCCACTCACCCATCTCTCCAATAAAGCTGTGAGAATCTTAATGCGCGACAAAAATAGGAAAACATGAATAAACTGCAAAATCTGAGGATACTTATTTAAATCCTTTGAGAACGTCAGTTACAAGTTTGAAGTTTTCGAGAGTCTCCTCATCAAAATCCTTGACTGTGATCTTGCCTGACCTTACGTTACTTAGAAATCTGCTAAAAACAAAATTTCTTGGGATCTCCTTATCCCTTATATAGACTGAATTTGATACTGTAATCCCTTCGCGGGAATTAACTACGAGATTTTTAAAATCGAGTGTTGACAACAGGTCTTCGGCATTCTGAAACGCCTCCGGGAACTTAATAATCATATCCTTACCACTGGTTTCAGTATTGAAGACCGTTTTTCTCAAGGTTTCTTCAATCTGATTTTCATTCTTATTATCAAAGAGAAGGATACCAAATTCCATCCCCCATCCCATAAGGATATTACACAGTAAGGGAATTGAGGAGATATCAGTTGATGGTATCAGGCTGATATTTCCTTTGAAACTTGTCAAATGAATGATGGCATTCAGGAGATAAAATGTGCCTATATCGTTTACAACCAGATTTAACCTTGCCGATGAGAACCCTTCCCTTGTCATCGGATTGCCAAGAATGCTCTGAAGAGGCGTAAGTGTATCAGGGGTAGCTGCCGATAATCTTAATGGATCCAGAATGCGTGTGGTGCTTCTGAAACTGTCAATATCATCACGCTGCACGGCAAGGACACGGTGCAGCTTATTAATTTCGACCAGGTGAGGTGAGTGAGTAGTATAAATTACCTGAATTTTCTGGCTGATATCCTCAAAAACTTTCAGGACATCTTCCTGAGCCCTGGCGTGAAGGCTTACACCAGGCTCATCAACCAGCAGGACCATTGGTTTGCAATTTTCACATGCAGATGCTTTAAGTTCCATATAAAATGACAGGAACCATCTGACACCACGACTCCTCTGCTTGGGATAGAGTCTCTCTCCTTCATCTTTAATCCAGAATTCAAGGTAAGGCTTGCCGGCTTTCCCTGCATAACTTGAATTATAATGGTCCAGCTCAAACTGTATATTTATCTTATTGTTGCGCCCAATCGACTGCTGCCAGAAATCCTGGAAATTACAGGTGAGTGAATGATTAAGATTCTCGATCTTCTGCTTTAGGATTCTGCTTGACGGCTGCTCAAAAAATGAATAATCGAGCTGAGCCAGTGTCAAAAAGTTTCGGGCTGCCTTATAGCCTTCAACTTTATCATTTCCAGATATTATATCGGCCAGGTCTATCCGGTTTGGAAGGAGGCTTCCAAAATCCTCGAACATCTCAAATATCGGGCAATATTCAAAATATTTACTCCCAAGAATCTTACCATTAAGGTGAGATTTATAGGAGCTTTCAACTTCATATACCTTTTTAGCCGATTCCTCTTCTGAAAAGCCTTCCATCAGGTAACCCGACATCGCAATATGCCTGTTCAGTTCTTCAGACTTTTGTTCCTTATCAAACCTTGTTTTCCTGTAATCATTAAGAATGTTGTTCCATTCAAGGTCTTCGCCGTTATCAACAGGCCTCATCAACAGAGTCATCTTCTGATGTCTCTCTTCCAGCTTGACAGCAATATCATTGAGATGCCGGTCGATAGCTGAGCATTTCTCTTCCAGCTTTATCCATGTCTCACCGGCTCTTCTCAACGGCTGATATTTCGTCAGCTCTTTTGACGCCTCAGCCTCTTTTTTCTTCAAATCAGTCAGCTGACCCTTCAGAAAAGGATATTGTGATCCGGGGGAAGAACTCAAGTCGACTGCTTTCTTACCAAACAATGTAAACCCTTTCCTGTTTCCTTTTGCTTCGGCAACCTTTTCCTTCAATATTAATGCGCTGGAAGATAACTTATTGAGGTTTCCCTCTTTTTCATCTAACTTACTTATTTCATCCTTGAGTTTTACTTTTACATCTTCAAGATAAAGCCGCCAGGCGTCTTCAAGTGAATCAAGATATTCCTTTATCTTCCCGCTTACAGTTATTTCGGATGAGAGGTCAGCTATCCATTTTCTGGTAAGTTCGAGTTGGGTAAGTCCCGATAAAAGTTCCTTAAGTTCTGTCCCGGGATTCTCTGTTACCTTTAACAGCCACCCTTCAGGTATACTGAATCTGCAGCTTATTTCAGGCAACGAAAGATCACTTCTGAGAACATCCTCTGAAATAATTCCTGAATGAAAGACTTCGAGCGCTTCCAGAACCGATGTCTTGCCGGATTCATTCTGTCCGATCAGACACGTGACATTATCGGGCGATAAATTCTGCCAGTCAGTATCCACAATCGATCTGAAATTCTTAATCCTGAAAGCTAAAAGCCTCATATTATAATGATTCATACCTGAAATCCAAAAACGAGTACATCATCATTTTGTTGTGATCTGCCCTTCCATTCTTTAAACGAATATTCGAGGCACTCTTTCTGAGATGCCATTGAGAGCCCCGTAACTGATAGCAGAATCTGTTTAAACTGCTTGTATTTTAATTTCTTATCTGTTATTTCACCAAACTGATCAGAATAACCATCTGAGAACAGGTAAAATGAGTCACCCGGTTGTGTATCAATGATTTTATTGGTAAAAGGTTTCTCAGCCTGCGGAGCTATACCGATGGTCATTTTATCGGGTTTGAATTCTGACAGCTCCCCGTTTCTTATTCTTATTAGTGGGCGGTTGGCTCCTGCAAACTGCAAAGCACCTGATCCGCTATCAATTATACACAGGCCAATGTCAATACTGTCTTTTGTCTCCTCTCTTGAACCGGTCTGATGAAGTGCCTTCATAATTTTCTCCCGCATACTATTCAGAACACGATTGGCCCTTATATTTACCTTCGATTGAAGTATCTCGTTCAGAAAACTTATTCCAAGTATGCTCATCAAAGCTCCTGGTACACCATGCCCTGTTGAATCTCCGGCAGCAATACATGTAAACTGACGGCTTGAAAATGTGTAATAGAAATCTCCGCTTACAATATCTCTTGGAAGAAAAAGAATAAAGAAATCCCTTAGTATACCTTTCAGAATATCCGGATCGGGCATTAAAGCATGCTGAATCATACCGGCATAGCGAAGGCTGGCTAGATGGTCTTCTACTCCCTGAATACTTAATGTGTAAAGATCTTCGGGTCTTTCTTGATCATAAGGCACCATATAAGGAAAGTTATCAAACAGTCTATATAAATAAACTGATTTTTATGGCGCATATTGTGAAAACAGCCCTTTAGAAAGTGATCTTCTCCAGCAGAATAATATTTTCGACATGGTGAGTCTGAGGGAACATATCTACCGGCTGGATCTTAACAACCTTGTAATGTTTTGACATCAGGGCTACATCGCGTGCCTGTGTTGATGGATTGCAGCTTATATATACGACCTTCCCGGGTGAGGCAGAGATAATTTGCTTTATTACATCCTCATGCATTCCTGCCCTTGGAGGATCCGTAATAATAACATCAGGATGACCATTCTCATCAATGAACTGCTCATTCAATACCGATTTAATATCACCAGCAAAAAAACTTGTGTTTTTTATACCATTCAGGTCAGAATTAATTACGGCATCTTTTACAGCCTCTTCAATATACTCAATGCCAATAACTCTTTTTGCAGAATCTGCGATGTAATTTGCGATGGTCCCTGTTCCTGTGTAAAGGTCATAAATAATTTCACTTCCGTTCAGGTCTGCAAATTCTTTTGCTGCCTTGTATAACCTGACGGATTGTTTTGTATTTGTCTGATAAAATGATTTTGGACCTACCCGNAANTTAAGTCCCTCCATAACTTCCAGCAGATGATCTTCCCCTTTNAAAAGTACCGGGAACTGATCTGCCAGGGAATCATTCTGTTTGGTATTCACAATATACAGCAAGGATTTTATCTGAGGAAATTCTTCAGAAAGAAAATTCATCAATCCATGAATCCTTTCCTTTTCATCAAGATAAAACACTACAATAACCATAACCTTCCCGTCGCTTGTGTTCCTTATTATAAGATTTCTCAGAAACCCGCTCTGCTCCCTCAGGTTGAAAAAAGAAAGATATCTTTTATGTGCATACCTTCTTACAGCATCACGAATAGTGTTCGACGGATCAGGTTGAAGATGACACTCTTTTATGTCGAGTACTTTATCAAAAAGACCCGGAATATGAAACCCGAGAGCATCCTCCTTAAAATTGTCGTCTGAAATGATCTCTTCTCTTGTCAGCCATCTCTTGTCCGAAAAGGCATATTCAAGTTTATTACGGTACATATAAACTTCTTCAGAACCGATAATCGGATTTATTTCAGGTATTTCAACTTTGCCGATCCTTGTAAGGTTATCTTTTACCTGTTTCTCCTTGTAAAAAATCTGGAGATTGTATGGAAGATGCTGCCATTTGCAGCCACCGCATGTACCAAAGTGAATGCACCGGGGTTTGATCCTGTCGGAAGAGTATTCATGGAAACGTACAACAGTACCCTCCATATAATTCTTGCGCTTTTTCCTGACCTGTATATCAACAATATCACCAGGGATAAGCATGGGAACAAAAACTACCTGATTGTCAACCCTTGCAATTGCTTTTCCTTCAGCTCCAATATCCGTTATCCGTACCCTCAATAGCAGAGGCAGTTCTTTCTTTCGTACCACTTTAATTAAATTTTAATCGATACCGCACCGAGATCTGAAATATTCTCCCATTCCGTTATTGCAGACTTAAAATAAACTGAATACCTTTTATCATTGCAGGGACAACGGCGTCTCCATGGTCCAGATCTGGAATAATCTCCTTTTTACATAACTGTGTTGATGTACCGGCCCTGATCATCTCTTCATAAATATTTTCAGTTGATAATGGATTCACGGTAGTGTCACCTCCTCCATGAATCAGGAATAATGGAATTGCTGTATTCCATGCTGTAACACTGTTGTCAGCAAGTGAAGCACGTATTGTTGAATACTTTGCATCTGTAGGGAAACCTGAAAGGAAACCAGAAGTAAAAAGGTCGGGTATGGAAGTGGTAAGCTGACTGTTTATCTGATCAGAAGATAAAGAGCCATTGTAAAGATCTGGCAGGCGAGAAGCATAAGGCTCTTTTAAGATATCTGAAACCGGGTTGGTAAATTGTTTATAGACTGAATAAGCGTTTATAATATAACCTAAATAAACAGGATTGGCATAATTAGTAATACCAGACATTCCTTCGAATATTTGATTCAGATTATATGGTCCAGCACCACATACGCTTCCTTTAAGGTTAAAATCTCCTGAGTAATCCTGTTCAAGAGCTTTATGCAGTGAAAGGGTAGCCCATCCACCCTGTGAATAACCCATTACATAAAGCTCGTCTTTTATTTTTACATCAGGAAGTTCATCAGAATCCATCTCCTTTACTGCATAAAGCATGTCTAATATTGATCGTATAGTCGGTTCTTTGATAAGATAGGGATGATAAATATCGTCAGATTCTCCAAATCCGGGATAATCCGGGATAACAACCATAAAGCCCATTGACGCAATAATCTCAACAAATTGATAAGGCGGATTAATGACGTATTCGCTTGGAGCATATGCATGCATAGTGTTGGTTCCGTTCTGGAATGAGAACAGAGGGTATTCCCCTGCTTCCGACGGAACGCATAGCAATCCCGAGGCTTTTATTGCTTTGCCTTCTATTTCCGTTTTATAAATCAACTTATAAATGTCAACGGATTTAGATACATATGGTTTCAGGTCACTCAATTCAGGATACGTTCCTGATGCCAGATCAAGAAGATTATTTATATAGCTGGTCTTATAGGTTACTACAAAATCCTTTGATACAAAATTCTTATAATCCGATCCGTCTTCTTTCGAACACGAAGTAATTATTGAAATAATTACCGGAATAACCAGCAGTACTATATAAATTCTTCTGAATAATCTCATTTCCTGACAGAATAATACTAATTGCTGTGCATTATTTAAGTGCCATGGCAAAGATAACTTTTCTCAGGATAATCTCTTATTCGCAGGCTGCTCTACTTTTTCTATATTTGCGGTTAATATTTTTTTATGGTTTCGGTACAGGATATTTGGGTTTCTTTCGGCAGTTTTGATTTACTGAATAACGTCTCGTTTCTGATAAACGATCAGGATCGTATTGGCCTGACAGGAAAAAACGGTGCCGGGAAATCCACCCTGCTTAAACTAATATCAGGTATCCAGAGTCCGACAAAGGGCATTATTGACATGTCAAAAGAAGTAACCATCGGTTACCTACCGCAGCAGATGACTGTTAATGACTCAACAACTGTTTTGAATGAAACGCTCACAGCATTCGCCGGTCTGATGAATCTGTCAGAAGAGATTGAAAGATACGGCAGGGAGATTGTCCAAAGAGATGATTATCATTCGGCCGATTACCTTAGACTGTGCGACCTGCTTACTGAAACTGAGGAGAAATACCGGATTCTTGGAGGCTCAAGTTATATGGCTGAAACCGAACAGACTTTACAGGGACTTGGGTTTGAAAGAAAGGACTTTGACCGGCCAACCCGGGAATTAAGCGGTGGCTGGCGGATGCGAATTGAGCTGGCAAAACTGATACTTAAGAAGCCATCGCTTTTTCTTCTTGATGAACCTACAAATCATCTTGATATTGAATCGATCCAATGGCTTGAGTCTTTTCTGTCAGGTTATCCCGGCGCTGTAATGCTTGTTTCACACGACCGTGCTTTTCTTGATAATGTGACAAACAGAACAATTGAAATTTCACTCGGAAGGATATATGACTATAAGGTCTCCTGGACAAAATATATTGCTCTCCGTGAAGAACGGAAGATCCAGCAGATAGCCTCTTACAGGAACCAGCAGAAGATGATTGAGGATACTGAAAAATTCATTGAAAGGTTCAGATATAAAGCAACCAAGGCTGTTCAGGTGCAATCGAAAATTAAACAACTCGGCAAGATCGAAAGAATTGAAGTTGATGAGGAAGATTTAAGTGCAATAAATCTTAGATTTCCGCCTGCACCACGCTCAGGTACAGTTGTTGTAGAAGCCGAAAGCCTCTCTAAAAGCTATGGGTCGTTAAATGTGCTTAACAAGATTGCAATTACGATCACAAGGGGAGAGAAAGTTGCTTTTGTCGGCCGGAACGGTGAAGGGAAAACTACTCTATCCAGGATAATTATAGGGGAGCTTGATCATGAAGGTTTGCTTAAAATAGGACATAACGTAAAAACCGGCTATTTTGCCCAGAATCAGGATGAACTGCTTGATGAGAATTTAACAGTCCTTGAAACCATTGATTATGTTGCTAAAGGTGAAATTAGGACAAAGATCCGTGATATGCTTGGCGCTTTTCTTTTCAGGGGAGAAGATGTTGATAAGAAGGTAAAAGTACTGTCAGGTGGCGAAAAGTCGCGGCTTGCACTTGTTAAGCTGCTGCTTGAACCTTACAACCTCCTTGTGCTGGACGAACCGACCAATCACCTCGATATGCGGTCGAAAGATATTCTTAAGCAGGCATTGATAAAGTACGATGGCACGTTAATTGTGGTTTCTCACGACAGAGATTTCCTCGACGGACTTGTAACAAAGGTATTTGAGTTCAGGCATAACAGGATAAAAGAAAATATCGGTGGTATCTATGATTTCTTAAGGAAGAAAAAAATCGTTAACCTGAAAGATATTGAGAAAAGAGACAATGTTCATGCAGAGAATAAAAAGGAAGATAACGGATCGAATAAGCAGAAATATCTTGAAAAGAAAGACTTTGAAAAAAAGCTTCGTAAATTAAGGAGAAGGCTTGAAGATTCTGAAAAGGAAATTGAAAGAATGGAAAATGAATTGTCCGGGCTTGACAAAGAACTGATGACAGCCTCCGGATCAGTGGAAAGTGCAGACATCTACGGGAAATATGAGGATCTGAAGAAACGGCTAAATGAAGAGATGAACAACTGGACTTCTTATTCCCATGAAGTTGATGAATTTCTGAAAAACAGTAACTGAAAATGGAATTGCTTAAATATGAAAAAAACTATATGGTTCATGTTTATGAGACAGGACCAGACGGCAGATTAAACCTTTATTCACTGTTTGATTACTTGCAGGATATAGCTTCTGATCATGCTGTCAGACTTGGGTATGGGAGAGATGACCTTTTAAAGGAGAATAATTTCTGGATCCTTTCAAGAATTTATGCAGAGATTTCATTATGGCCTGTTTGGGGCGAATCACTTGTTGTCAAGACATGGCCCAGAGGTACTGAAAGACTCTTTGCATTAAGGGATTACGAAGTCAGATACTCTGACGGAAGATGTATAGCACGGGCAACTTCATCATGGCTTATTGTCGACAGGAATACAAGGCGGATCCAGAGGCCTGACAATACTCTGAGTATGTACAATTCCGATTTGCCCCGGGAAACAGCATTAACGAGGAATGCGACAAAACTTGAACCGGTGGTATCTGAAACCCAAAGTAAAACACTCCTCAAAGTCAGAATCAGTGATCTTGATTTAAACCTTCATACAAATAATACACGGTATCTCAAATGGGTCATTGACAGTTACGACCTTGATTTCATGATTAATAATGTTCCTTTATCAGCTGAAATAAATTATCTTTCCGAATCACATTATAATGACAACATTTCTATTCTGGTTTCTGATAATAAGGAGACTGGCAGCGTGTTTGATCATTCAATAATGCGGACATCTGATAATACAGAGCTTTGCAGGGTAAGGATCAGGTGGGCGAAAAATCATATTTAACAAATTAAAAGTATCAAAACATGAACCGGAGATGTTCTCTAAAAAACTGCAGCCTGCTTTTGTTTGCCGGATTGATCTGCATTATGCTGGTCTCATGTAAAACTACACAGAAAGCTGCTGTCGACGTAAAAGATCTTTCTTATTTGTACAATCCAACAAAAAGCTCCATAAAACCTCGTTTCAGTGTTTTTAACGAGTCAGATGAGAGATCAATCCTGTCGGTAAAGCTGTTCGCTTCTGATCTGTTTTTTTCGGAGGCAAATCCACAGGGAATCCCAATTGCAAAAATACTGATCACAATTAAATTATACAATACTACAAACGGGATAACTCTCGCCGACACTTCATTCCTGGACGCAGATATCGTAAAAGAGATATCACGCCAGGAGTATGTTTATAAGTTACCCATGAAAGTTGCACATGGAGAAGACTATGTTGCAGAAGTCAAACTGCTTGACCAGCTTAGAACTGAAGTTATCCAGTCATTCGTATCATTTAACACACGTTCATATAAGAACCGTTACAATTTCATAGCCCGCGGACACTTTAAGAATAATGAATTGTTCAATCCGGTTGTACGGCCTAATGAATATATCAACCTTCTTTATCCTCTGAAATCCATAGATAGTCTTTTTATCTCATATTATAAACCATTGCAGGAGGTCCCCTTTCCTCCTTCAATGATGCTTCCTGACAAGACTATAGATTATCCGCCTGATACAATTGTTGCTCTGGCATATTCTGATACCCTGTCAATAATGCTTGCCAGAGAGGGAGTGTATTTCTGTTCAGTCGATCGTGAAGCAGAGGAGGGATATACATTTTTTAATTTCGGGGCAACCTTCCCCACGATGACAAACCCTGCAGAAATGATTGAACCACTGGTTTATCTGGCTTCAGAAGAAGAAATTAACAGCATTCGTGCTGCCAGCAAACCTAAAGTTGCACTTGATGATTTCTGGATAATGTGCGGGGGGAATATTGACAAATCAAGAGAGCTTATTCGTATTTATTATACCAGAATCTTATATTCAAACTTCTATTTTACATCTTACAAAGAGGGCTGGAGAACAGAAAGAGGGATGATATATACAATCTACGGCCCTCCTGACAAAGTGTACAAGAGCTCTGAGGGAGAAAGCTGGGGATACCGGAAACCGGTCATCAAGTCTTCCTGGGGAGGCGGATACCATCTTAAGGAGGAGTACCTGTATTTCAATTTCAAATTCAGAGAGAACAAATTCTCTGACAATGATTATTACCTCAGCAGGAATGAAACACTTGTAACATATTGGGATAAAGCAGTTTTAAGCTGGAGGAAAGGCATAGTTTTCAGGCTTGATAATCCTGAGGAATTTTAAAAATTATGGTAAAGGAATCTGATTGTATTTTTGGTCTCAGGCCGGTAATTGAAGCAGTAAAGGCAGGAAAACAGATCGACCGTCTGCTGATAAAGCAAGGATTGCAGGGTGCTTTATATCATGAGCTTATGCTTGAGGTCAGGAAACATAATATTGCTTACCAGATAGTACCCCTTGAGCGTATTGAACTGGTTACGCGAAAAAATCATCAGGGTGTTTTAGCCTGGCTCTCATTGATAGAGTTCCAGTCGATTCCCAATCTTTTGCCAATGATTTTTGAGAAAGGAGAAGATCCACTAGTAATAGCTCTCGACAGTGTATCGGATGTAAGGAATTTTGGAGCAATAGTGCG
>WSSedA1B2DRAFT_1000286_pt1 | contig 10605 bp, 7 predicted proteins | sample WetSurSiteA1Bulk_FD_9465 | JGI IMG/M metagenome (IMG submission 9465) | reverse complement strand
AGGTTAAAAAATGCATTTTCAGTCCCTTTGCTAAATCGACTGATTTTACCAATCTGATCATTTGTTTGTTTTTTGAATATCAGGTAACCAGTTTGGGGATTAGTTTATTGTCACTTTGTTAACGTTCCATGCACTGACCTCTATTGTTGGTTTGCCACCACTGTAGTCAATCATTCGATAATTTGCCTTATAAGTTCTTTCTTCACCTGGCAAAAGGGTGACATAATTATCATTCCAGTAAATTGGAAGGATCGGCTTTTTAGTCTGAGGGTCAAGGACATCAAAGAAAATGAAAAATGCGAGTGTTTTAGATTGGTTTTGCACTTTCAGTGTGATATTTCCTGATTTATCATCACTTAAGAACTGGTAGTCATACTGGAGCTGCACTTTCGGAAGTCTATCAAGGGCAGTATAATCAGCAAAAACCTTGGTAGGGGTAAAATATGACCATGGGAGCTTTTTTGAAGCTTCATAATCAAGTATATCTTTCTTAAGCGATAGCCAGTAAAAACTATTGTCCATCTCTTTGTTCTCTTTGTCAAAGGTCCGGATATCAAGAAAATACACAGGAGTTAGCCCTTTAATATCACTTAACTTATAAATGAATTTCGAAGTATTTGAAGTTATACCGCCAGTCCAGTTATCTGAGAATAACTCTTTAGAATTGATATCAAAGACCCTGATTTTTACAGTAAGGTCCTCAGCATCTTTCAGATCCTCGTTGGCAAGATATATATCATTAAAGCCATACCTGTAGATAGCATGCAGGGGAGTGCATGCTTTTCTGACTGCATAAAAAGCACCATTTGGCTGAAGGTATGTATCATATAACTGCCATATCAGCTCCGGCCATGCAGAATTAAGCTTCCATTGGACCAACCCGGTGCTTACTGGTTTATGGGCAACAAAGGCTTCAAACATCGGACGCATCACCTCATAATTATTAATCTGAGCCTTATATGAGAATTCTTCAATATTTGAAGAGCTGCCATATCGTTTCTCGATAGCTTTTATATCACGGTCAAGTGAAGTGAACTCATTCCTCCCGGTATGAAATTCCCAGAATCTCTTATCAACAGGCCACAAGCTCTTTTCAGGAAGCATTTTCCTCAATGACGCCACAGGCGGGATTTCTGCACCAGGACATGTTTCGGTATTGAATCCCCAGGCACCTCCAAATAGTGTATCTGTGAACCAGTAATAAGGAGGGGTCCATGCATAAGGTCCCAGCATTTTCATTCCCGTCGGACCGCTGATATCACTTGAAATAGTAGTTTCGGCAACCACATTATTTCTTTCAGTACCTGCTCCTCCTGCCGAAGTTGCATAGGGTCTCGACGGATCATATTTTTTAAAAAGCTCAACATATTTTGCTTCCAGTTTTGGAGCAGGAAGTTTATCGCTTCCGAGCATCCAGACATAGATACTCGGATGGTTGCGCAGCCAAATCATCTGATCCTTCCACGATACTGCAAGAAGGTTTATATCCTCATCCGAAACTGCACCTCCGTATTTCTCATCGGTCGGTTTTAGAAGATACTCTTCCCATTCCCAATGGCAGTTCCAGCCGATCATCACAAGAATACCATACTCATCGCATAGATCATATAGTGTTTCGTCTTTCCCCCAGAATCCTTCGCATCGGATACTGTTCAGGTTCATGTGTCGTACATATCTCAGCTGAGCTTCGACCGAGCTTCTTGTATCCTGAAGGAGCACATCATCGGTCCATCCTCCTCCTTTGAGTAGAATAAATTTCCCATTTATCTCAAATGTCCGGTTCTTCTCCTTATTCAGATAGCTCCTGATTTCCCTTATGCCATACTTCTTCTCGACCTTATCCAATACATTGTTCTTTGCAACAAACTCAGCCCTAAGGTTATAGAGTTTAGGGTTGCCCATTCCGTTCGGCCACCAAAGTTCCACATTCTGCACAGACAGCTGTACAAAATCCTTTGGATCAAAGCTGCAGGTCAGAGTCTCCCCTGCCTTAAGACTTACTTTCTTTTCTACCGTTCCAAGTTCATAATTCACACGCAGAATGCCATCAACAGGTTTATCGGTACTATTGACCAGTTCAGCCTGAATATAGAGGTCTGCCGCGTCTTTAGCTTCTGTATTTATCTTTGAGTAAACAAACGGGCTTTGTATAGTGAGGCCTTTATTAATTTCAAGAAAGACTTCTCTGAATATCCCCATGTTACGATCGCGTGGAAGTGGATTCCAGTCAACGAAACCGATCGAGTATTCGCCATCGGCATGCTGCCATATTTTAAGAGCAATTATGTTCTGACCTTCTTTTTTGCATTTATCAATATTGAATGTGAACATCCTGTATGTTCCAGCCAGGCTATCTTTTCCTGCTACCTTGCTCCCATTGACCCATAAGTCGGCCCGGTAGTTTATTCCATTAAATCTGAGAGAAACATGCTTTTTAAGATCATCCCCATTAAGGTTGAATGAAGTTCTGAACCACCATGGCTGTTTAAACTGTTCCGGATCAACATTCTGCATGTTAATACCAAAGTAAGGATCTTCCACAATACCTGTGGTGACAAGACTTCCAAGGACTGTACCTGGCACAATTGCATTATACCAGTTATCATCGTTGAAATCGCTTAGGGAAATCTGATCATCAGATACACCTTCCAGTTTTTCTGATGGTTGCATCTTCCAGTTTTCAGTCAGCGACATCCTGTTTGAAAGAGGTTGCTTATCGGTTTCTTTACATCCAGTTAGGAAAAATGTGGATATAAACGCCAGCAAAGAGATAAAAAAATAGTAACCTTGATTTTTCATGTTTGCTAATATTTGTTTATTGTTATCTGAACCTTGTTGATAGTGGTGGTTACAAAGTAATTGTTTTATATCAGATCAGCATACTCAGACTAATCCTTCAGAAACCGTTTGTACCTGATATATGCATAAAGAGCAAGAATTACAAGGACAATAAGGGCAATATATACGAACGAGGGTACAGGCACCGGATCGCCTCCTGCATACGAATGGAGTCCTGAAAGGTAGTAGTTAACTCCGAAATATGTCATCAGAACTGATGAAAATGCGAAGAGCGACAGAAGATTAAATGTATAGATATCCTTCATTCCGGGTATGTGCCGGGAATGAATCACAAAACTGTAAACAATGATAGTGATCAATGACCATGTTTCCTTTGGATCCCATCCCCAATACCTGCCCCAGGATTCATTAGCCCAGACGGCTCCAAGGAAGGTGCCTATTGTAAGAAGGTAAAGGCCTAATGTAAGAGTCCTGTAATTAATTACGGCAAGCTCGTCGACGGTGACAGAGATTCTCTCAAGGTTCCTGCTTCCGGAAAGTGACAGAAGGATCATTGTAATAATGCTAAGAATTGCACCAAGACCTAGGAATCCGTAGCTACCGGTAATTACTGATACATGTAGTGTAAGCCAGTATGATTTCAATACGGGTACCAGGTTCGTAATTTCAGGGTCCATAAAGCTGAGATGTGCAACCATTAACGTCATACCTGCAAGCACAGCAGTAGCTGAAAGTGCAAAAACAGATCTCCGGCTGAAAATAAAACCTGCAAGCAATGTGACCCACGAAATGAAGATCATCGATTCATAGCCATTGCTCATGGGTGAATGTCCGGATACATACCAGCGTATTCCCAGCCCTAGCGTATGGAACAGGAATCCAACGAAAAGAATCCAGCCAAGAATCTTTACAAACAAGGAAATATTGTTTTTCCCTCTTAATACCATTATTATCAGGCCTGTAAGCATCAGAAGTCCTATTGTGGCATAAAAAGGAAAAAGTTTTTCGAAAATCATTAATTTGTAATACAGATATTCAGCTTTCGATTTTGAATCAGGCGGAAGATCATATTTCGCGAATTTCTTCTGATAATCCAGCAGAGATGTAGTTATCTGCTTTGCTGTCTTAAGATTATTTGTATGCAAAGCTTCCCCGAATAAAGGGATTATATTTTTTAAATATAAGGAATCTTCCTTGTTCATGGCTGCCTTCAGAGCTTCATCGGGAGAGCCCCAGTTATGAGATTCATTATGAAGAGGAAAGATCTTGAGGAAATTTCCAGTATAGATCATATACATGATATTTACCCTTTCATCAACTTTCATGATTTCCTTATCCGATTTTGACCTCTCTGCGGGAGATTTTGAATATGCTTTACTGACCCCATCTGACAGTTTATACGAACCGCCATTTTCAAAGCTGACAAGATCAGAAAAAGCAGCTTTGTTTCCGCTGATGCCAATACTTTTCTGCAATTCCCTGTTTGAGACCCTGATAATAGGGACATCCTTCCAGTTATTGAAATCTAAATAGACTCCCAGGAATACCTGCATTGGTGTTAATCCTTCGAATTTGTTTTCCCTGGTAATCTTTCTAAGTATGTCATTACTAAGTGTGAACAGTGGCTTTGTCCGTCCTTTCTGGTCCTGCACCAGGATTTTTCCAAATTCTTCCGCAGCATTTTTGTCTGCCACAAGTTTCTGGGCATCAATAAGTCCTGCTCCTGATATAATTAACATAAGAATGACTGCCGGAACTTTTTTTCTTAATGCTGATTCCCAATAACCGGCATTTATATTTTTGAACACAGAATTCCTGTTCAGGAGTGAGAGTATAATAAAAAAGAAAAGCAATCCGTAACCGGTGTAAGTAACCATCATGCCTGTCCGATCGTGGTTAACAGATAAAACAGTACCCATTTCATCTGGATCATATGATGACTGGTAAAAGCGAAAACCTTTATACTTCAGAATCTTATTCATATAAATTGTAAAAGGCATTTCAATGTTTGCAGTCTTATCAATCAGTACAACATTGCTTTTGTAACCGGAGGGACTGTTTGAACCAGGATACCTCTCAAGAAGGAAGTCATTCAGTCTCAGCGAGAAGGGAAGGGATATTTCTCCCGATCCATAACTGATTTCAAGTGTATTATTATCGAATTCTGCTGAAACGGCATTGCGATATTCAGATTCATTGTTCCATAGGTCTAAAGTTGCAGCAATTTCATTACCTGAATAAACATTAAAAATAAAAAGATCCTTTCCAGTTTCCTGGAGCTTTCTGTCAATGGAAACTGTTTTTAAGATGCCTTTTACTGCCATCTCCTGTGGTACAATTCTAAAACCATGGATAGAAATAACATGCATTTGTCTTAATCCGGTGGTAACACCCGGATCAATCGATATTGATTCACGGGTCATCATATTAGTCTCCGTAAACGGTAATTTTGACCGCACAAAGAATGAAGCTGAATCACAAATGAACGTAATATCGCAGTCAGCAGCAGGATTTAAGCCGATGGAGATACCCTTATAAACAAATGATTCCTTGTCTTTCAGATTTAAAGTTTCCATTTTAAGACTATCAGTAACAACTACCGAGATAACCGGTTTCCCATTAGCTGATTCCTGAACCGTCTCAGATGCATTTGGCACTATACTGGCAAGAACAAGTTTATAATCTCTGCCACTGGATCTGATCTTCTTCTTATATTTTTCGGCAGATGAAGATCCCATAAAATATTTCTTTGAGTTTTGATCAATAATTTTTCCGGTATTATCTTTAAGAATATAGCCAAGATATTTTTCAGTAGAAAAACATCTGCTCTGCTCCTCCCCCTCCCTGATATGAATTGCCCCTTCCCATCCGGTATATCTGGTAATGGCGGCACCTGCTATCATAACAATGAATGAAAGATGGAACAGGGATATAGTAAGCTTTGATTTTCTGTACAGCTTATAGCTTATAATCTGTCCTACTAGATTGACAGACAGGAGAAGCAATATAAGCTCAAACCATCTTGTGTCGTAAACGAAATTATATGCTGCTGAAGAGCCATAGTCATTTTCAATAAATGTGGCGGCAGCCATGGACACGGCAAATACTATAAACAGAATCCCCATAAAGAGGGGAGAAAATAGAAATTTTAAACCTTTCATAATTATTATAATAGTTACGTCTTCAATCAGGATTTTTTATCCTTTTTCTGAAATTTGTCTGAGTTTTTCCTTGTCGAATATTTTTATTTCTGATAAATGTGTTTTTATTACTCCGGAATCTTCAAACTCCTTAAGAATTCTTACTACACTTTCCTTGACCATGTTCGTCATTTCACCAAGTTCCTGACGCGAAAGAATCATCTCAAATTCATCGGATCTGAAAACTTCTTCGGACAGATAGAGTAATGCTTCAGCAAGCCGGCCAGGCATTTTTTTCTGCGCCAGATTAACCATACGGGTATGTGACCGAAGAGCTTTGGCACTTATATCCTGAAGCATGCCTTCAGCAAAATCTCCATTTATCTTAACCAGTTGCCGAAAGATATCAAAATTTATAAAGCATGCCTGAACTGGTGTAATTGCAGCGACAGAATACGTGTACCTTGAATTGACAAAAGCTCCTGGTCCAATAATAAGTTTTCCTGGTTGCAATATACCCATGATAAAATTCCTTCCCCGTAGTCCTTCAAAATAGTTTTTTGCCATGCCGGATGCAAGGAACAGAGCATTTGATGCAGGAGAACCTTGTTTTATTATTATTTCTCCGGGCTTAAACATGGCTTCGTACCTGTTCTGATTAATCAGCTGCAATTCAGCACTTGTAAGGTTCTTGAAGTTTCCCCACCTTACGGAACAATTCTCACAACTTTCTATAGTATTTTTCCCGGACATAGTCCTAAAATTAAGGGATTCAAAAATATAGATACAAAGTGCATTAAAAAGAAATGTTCACAAAGATCATTATTTTAATTGATATTTATCATTTACTACGCGTATATCTATCAATTTTAAATATTGTAAATAGCATGTTTACTGTTAATAGATTAACAACAGGTAATTACTACATTGCATTCAGAAAATCTCGTAAAAATCCATATTATGAAAAACCTGTTAAAAATATTTACTGTTCTCTTTTCAGCGCTCTTTTTGTTGGCATCCTGTGAAGGTCCAATGGGTCCGTCAGGTGCTGACGGAGCTGATGGAGCTGATGGGAAAGACGCAAATGAAACATGTAAGCTTTGTCATAACCCTACAGTTGTAGATCAGAAAGTTGTTGAATTCGGTTTCTCCAAACATAAATATGGTGAAGCGGCCTTTGAAGAGGGAGGGAATGCCACCTGCGCACCCTGCCATGAATCAGAAGGGTTTAAATATATGTGTAAAAACAATGTTCCGGCAACATTTGCACTTAACACTACTACCGGGAAATACTCAAATAATTATGTTGCAACGACCTCCATTGCTTATGGCGAGTTAAGTTGCTTTACTTGTCACAGCAGTCTGCATCAAACATATGCCGGTACTGAATTCTTCCCTTTGACCAATACAGCCGCAGTTCAAATGACTATGTGGAAAGCTGAAAAGTCCATTAACCTGACACAGGATGGAAGCATGAGTAATTTGTGCGTTAAATGTCATCAGCCACGACCTCTGACTACTTCTACTACGCTTTCAAACGGGGATGTAGTTGATTATGCCGGACTGGCTACAAATCCTACTGCAATTTTTTATGATAGTACGGTCGGCAACAAAGCTCCCAATAAACTTGTCCCGTCATATAGAATGCATGTGCATTACGGCACAGTCGGAGCTGTGTTCGCAGGACAAGGAGGAGTTCAATTTACCGGGACACAGACATATGCAAATTCTCCTCATACATCTGGTGCTTCATGCAAAGACTGCCACATGGCGGCAATTACAGGGATAGCCGGCGGACACACATTTAAAGTGAGAAGCGGGGAAGGAGCATTAACATCTTCAACCACCTGGAATTTTAATGGCTGCAACGTCAGCGGATGCCATTCTGCAAATCCTATCACTGCATCTTCAACATTATGGACTGCTACGCGTTCTGACATTAAAACTCTTTTAAACACTCTTGCGACAAAGATTAATTCAATCGGAGGAGGAACTGACATTCTTCACAGCGACTCTGATGGGGAATCTAATCTATGGGCGGGTTTAACAACTGGGAATTATGACGGATATCTCAATATTTATGATCCGAGTTCAAATCCTGCAGGTGTCTGGAGTAATCCCGCTCCGGCAGGTTCATGGACGACAGAACAGAAGGCTACCAATAGTGCACTTCCAGTTTTCCCATCCTTACAGAATGTGGTGGTCGGGGCAATGATCAATTTCCAATTCTGCCTAAGGGAATACAGCCTTGGAATTCATAATACTAAATATTCCAAAGCTTTGTTACAGAATTCACTTGATGCATTAGCAGCTGCAGGAATTTAGCAAATCATTGAAAAGTAAATAGAAAAAGCTGAACCCATCCGGTTCAGCTTTTTCATTTAATATATAAATAAGAAAGAGGAATTTATTTCTTAAAGGTCCTCATATAGTTTACTATGTTCCATATATCGTCATCGGAAAGCTTACCTTCATATTTCGGCATTTCACCCCTGCCGGTTTTGGTTTTATAAAAATGTTCTCCGTCGGTCTGATTCTGAAATACTGCTGCAGAAAAATCTCCAGTTGGTTCTTTCAGGGCTCTGGCTTTAACTCCATCACCAAGACCAGTTTTCCCATGACATGAAGCACAGTTCTTATCATACAGGGTTTTGCCAGCTTTATTACTTGCATCATCTTTTGCCACAGGATTTTTCATCGTCTTAAAGTTATCCGGTACAGCCCAGGGTTTAGGCTGTGCATGCACATTCATGGTAATGAGGGAAAGCCCCATTACAGCTACTGCTGAACTGATTAAGATTTTTTTAAGAGTTTTCATAATTCCTGGCTTTTAAAATTTTTGTTAATTATTACAATAATCATGCAATTTTTAATATAAGATATAAATTACCCAATTTACTCAATTTTTTAATTACTCTATTTTTTTGTCTGGTCAACTATTAAAATGAAAAAATGCCTCTTTTTTCATCAATGTTTTTAATGATCTTCCGATACGTGGTAACCTGAAAGCATACTCTTAAAAAGGGAGGTCGGCCGTGCACCAAGAGTGCATGTATAAATATGGATTATCATGAATACTGATAAGAAGAATCCCATGGTTATATGAAGAATATCTGTCAGGATCATGCCACTAATACCGAGAAACCTGCTTATCACAGTTTCAGGAAAAAGTAATCCAAGTCCTGAGATTATTAGAAGAGGAAATGAGACGTACATTGCAAGGACGTATGTCAATTTCTGCAACGGATTGAATTTCCTGTCGGGAGTTACAGGAAACGGGTGCTTTTCACCTTTAAACATACCCACTGAATAATACTTCATCTGTTTCCAAAGGTCAGAAATGAAATTCTCTTTTCTGATTTTATAAAATCTGCCGTTATCTGTAAACAAATTACCAGTCACAAAAAAAATATAATTAATAGTCAGCAGAACGGCAGCAATATTATGCCATTTTACTGCCCTGGCAAATCCTATCATCAGAACAGCATCTTGTTTATCAGTATATTGCATGCTTATGCCTGTGACTATCAAAACTAAGATCAGGATTGCATTAAAAAGATGCCAAAGCCTGACCCAGATTGGATATAAATACATTTTTTTCTTTTTAATTTTATTTTCTGGTCAACCTGAAATAAACGTGGATTCCAATGATTACCACTACAACTCCGAATATCAGAAGACTTATGATATTAAGATACTCATTCCTGTTAGCTCCGATTACATATGACTGGTTAAGTATAATTCCATTAAGAAATCCATCTTTCCGTTGCTCCCTTGACTGAAATTTGTAAAGAGTCGACATCAGAATTGAGTTCTGAGAATGACATTCATTGCATCTCCTGACTGCCTTTTCAACGGGTTCAATAAGGTGCGATACAAGGATGGTATCATTTATTTCAGAATGACATTCAATGCATCTCACACTTTTAAAGTGAGATTCCTGGTTAGGCAACCAGTCGTGTTTCTGAAGAATATTTATCTCATCCCTGTCAGACAACAGCTGGAACTGATCAAAGTTTGAATGACATTTTAGACAAATATTGTTATCATAAATTATTGCCTCCTTAATATCAGTGCTGTTCCTTATATTAAGTTTGTAATCATGCGGTCCATGGCATTTCCAGCAGGAAAAACCCTCTTTTTCAAGTTGAAAATGCGTACTCTTCTTGTATTCGGATTCGATTTCTTCAAAATTAAACCTGGCAAATTTTTCATCACCTCCATGACAATCAATACAGTTGTACATCCCCTCCATCCTTAGCTCTCCAGGGTGAGGGAATTTTACATAATCCGCCGAATGACAGTCAGTACAACTGAAACTTTTATGATTCGACTGGTAGAATTTGTTCCTGTCAATTACTCTTTCTGAAAACATCAAAGCTTTGACCTTAAGTTCAAGATTTTCATTCATATACTCGTAAGTCTTCTGGCCATGGCAGCTAAAGCAACGTTCATTGTCTTCGTAAAAAGGTGATATAAAGGTAATTGAATCCCCCGGATCAGTTATTGCTTTCCTATAATCAGAAGCAACTGCTGAAATACTTGTCATCAAATTAATCAGCAACAGCAAATGAAGATGCCTGATTGCAGTTGAAATCATTCTCTGATGATATTTTTGCTTAGAATCTCACTGTAATATTAAATCCGAAAAGGTATTCCCAATCAG
>WSSedA1B2DRAFT_1000285_pt1 | contig 10617 bp, 9 predicted proteins | sample WetSurSiteA1Bulk_FD_9465 | JGI IMG/M metagenome (IMG submission 9465) | reverse complement strand
CCCAAACTATACAAATGCTGTTTTTCGCGGCTGGTATGACTTTGGCGGAGGAAGCATTGCAGATATGGGACACTACAGCCTTTTCCCGCTTTTTCTCTCCTTTGGGATAAATACTCCTGCAATTAGTGCAGAAGCATATGCAACAACCACATGCACCCTCCGGGATAATGTTGCTATCGGAGTCCAAAACGATGTTGCATTTCCTTTATCATGTATGATAAGGTTCCAATTCCCTCAACAGACTGATTTTCCACCATTTGAGCTTTACTGGTACGACGGAGGGATGAGACCTTTTGTTCCTGACGAACTCAGGACTGCCGGAAAATCACTGCCTCGTGAAGGCATGATGTTTGTAGGCGACAAGGGCAAGATAATTGCAGGTTTCAGGGGTGAAAGCCCATATCTTGTCCCTGAAAGCAAAATGAATTACATCAAAAAAGAGGAAGTAAAAGAGACAGACAGGACATCGGGAAATGATGTCTGGATCGAAGCTTTCAGAAATAAAACTCAAACACCAGGAAGCTTCCTTTTAGCTGGTCCCGTGTCTGAAACCATCAACCTTGGCGCAATTGCATTAAGGGCAGGTAAAAGAGTTGAATACGACACTGCCAATATGAAAATTACAAATCTGCCTGAAGCCAATAAATTTCTTACAAGAGAATACCGTCAAGGTTGGGAACTGTAAATGCATTTAGCTTTCTGATTAGTATTGCGCAAAGGTAAAAATGCTCCAACTGTTTAGTTTGATAAAATTTTTATATATTGCCTGCCTTATTTTTTCAATTAGTGTTTTACTTAAATCAAATCTTTATGATCAAAAGAGTTTTTCTATTTCCAATCATTGCTTTAATAATCTCATCCTGCGGCAATACAGGTAAAAAAGAAGTATCCTCAAAATCTGATGGTTCACCTGAGGCTGTAAAGGTCGAATTTGCTACTCTTATTTCTGATCCTTCAGTTTATATCGGAAAAAATATCAGTGTTGAAGGCAAAGTTGTTCATGTCTGTACCATGAGCGGGAAGAAACTATTTATTACCGGTGAGAATCCTGATGTAAGATTATATGTTCAGGCTGGGGAAGAGATGCCAAAGTTCCCAATGGAATTGCTTGGCAGCGAAATAGTTGTTGAAGGAACATTAACGCAGGTTCCTGCTACCGGTATGGCAGAGGAAGGGGCCATGAATTCAGGTGAAGGCATGAAGGAAAGTGAAGGCATGAATGCCGGAGAAGGTATGGCAAAAGCTGCCGGAACTGATACTTGCGTTACAGAAAAGGCACTGGCCTCACAGCCTGTACTTTCAGATCTTATGATGATATATAATAAGCATACTCTTGTTAAGTAGAATTTTAAAAGTTAAAAATAAAAGAGGCTGTCTCATAAGACTGATTTTACCCCCCAAACTCCCCAAGGGGGGCTTTTTATGTCATTGGTTTTCAATAAGTCCCCCCTGGGTTATTTAGGGGTGGCTTTAAAAAAGAGGCTTTTGATACAGCCCTTTTTCAATTTCAGGTATATGAACCTCTCAAAACTCAACAGGATTACCCATCGTGACATAGGTTATCTAATTACCGGATTAACAATAATTTATGCAGTCTCCGGAATTGCCCTGAATCATAAACACGACTGGAATCCCAACTATATCATTGAAAACCGCGAGTTTACTATTGATGTGAATTTCACAAGGGAAACAATCAACAAGGAAACAGCTATGGACATTCTGAAAAGAATACCAGGAGAGTTTGAGTATAAAACTTACTATTTCCCTTCAGGAAAAATTCTAACAATATTTGTAGAAGGAGGTTCGGTCAGGATAAATACAGGTACTGGAGCAGGTGTTATTGAGAAAATCAGTAAAAGACCTCTCTTTTACCAGATAAACTTCCTTCATTACAATCCCGGCAGGTGGTGGAAGTATTTCAGCGATATATTCTGTGTTGCATTAATAGTGGTTACAATCACCGGTTTATTCCTTGTAAAGGGAAGGAACGGGATCACGCGCAGGGGGGCAATCCTGACCGCGATAGGGATAGTTCTGCCATTACTATTCCTACTTATCTATTAATATTACCACCCCTGATCCCTCCTATAATACATATAAATCCATAAGCCTTTATGCCTTTATGCCTTTTTTAAAGCTTCCAGCACTCTTGCCGGCGTCATTGGCATTCTGTATAATCTGGCACCTGTTGCATCATGAATAGCGTTGGCAATTATCGCCCCTATTCCGATTATAGCAGGTTCTCCCCCGCCTTTGGGTGGCAGATTTTTCCTGTCAAGGATGATGCAATCCATTTTGGGAATCCATGAAAATCTAGGTATCTGGTAATTATCAAAGCCACGATTTTTGATATCTCCACCTTCAAACTGGATCTCCTCACTAAGTGAATACCCTAGTCCCATCATTATGCAACCCTCCATCTGGATCAAGGCTCCCTGTGGATTAACACAAAGTCCCATATCCTGTGCGCAGGCAACGCGAACAACCTGAACATGGCCTGTACTCTTGTCAACTTTTACTTCAGCCATAAGAGCGACCCAGGATCCTGCATCAGTGCCGCATGCGATTCCGATACCTCTTCCACTTGGTGTCTTCGCCGGTACATAACCAAACTTTTCAGCTACAGCTTTCCAGCAAGCAATCATTTTTTCATCTTTGAGATTCATGAGACGAAACTCCAGAGGATCGATACCCGCTGCTGAAGCCATGATGTCAATCTGCGATTCCCTGGCAAAAGTATTTGAGTTGTTGTTGGGTGCACGCCAGGCACCGGTTCCAAATGGATGAATTTGTACAGCATCCATGTTTTGTCCGTAGCTTGTCGTTTTAGCATTCGGGACGTCATATATTGTATCTGAACCCCTTGAACCGCCGTAATAGAGACTATAATCCCATAATTTTATCAGACCGGCCTTATCGATACCGGACTTTATACGGTACACTCCAGCGGGATGGAAGGTATCGTAGAAAAATTCCTCATCCCTGGTCCAGACCAGCATCACAGGCTTTTTGCTCAGCTTGGCGAGTTTTGCTGCTTCAACGCCCTGCTGATTGGCAGCTTTACCTCCAAATCCCCCACCTACAAACGGAGTTATTACTCTTACTTTCTCCCTCGGAAATCCAAGCTCACGGGAAATCTCGTCCTGAAGGCCGAAGGGAGACTGAGTTGAGGCCCAAACGGTCATTTTATCACCCTCGAGGTTGGCCAGAGCGGTATGTGTTTCAATAGCTGCATGCGCAACATACGGATCATAAAATTCTGATTCAAAGATTTTGTCCGATTGCTGCATGCCAGCTTCAATATCTCCATTGGTTCTGATCACATTGATTCTGGAATCAGCTCCTACCATCCGGTCATAAAGGTTTCTGTCGTTAACTTTCAGTTCATTGAATGAATATTCAGCCTTGATTTTAACAATTGCCTCATCGGCTTTATCGCGGGTTTCATTAAGTACAGCTATGAAATCCCCGTCGCGAACCACCTGTGTACCTTTTACCTGCTCAGCTCCCGATACATCAACAGTTGTCAGTTTTGCGCCATGTGATGGCGGTCTCAATATTCTCGCAAAAACCATCCCGGGAAGTCTCAAATCACCCGTATATTTTGCCTTACCTGTTACTTTTTCCAATGCATCTGCATGTTTATATGGCCTTCCGACATAGGTGAATTTTGTGTACTCTTCAACTGAAGGTTTTGTATCGAGATATTTTTCCAGTTTCTTACCTTTTGCCAGCTGAGCATAGCTTACTTTGTTTTTGGGATTTTTAGTGTCTGTGACAATGCCATCATTAACTTCCAGTTGCGTGGCCGGCACACCCAATTTTACAGCTGCCAGGTCGACAAGTACGCCTCTTGCTTCTGCTGCAGCTGCCCTCATAGCCGGACCGAAAGTCTGTGTTGTTTGTGATCCCCAGGTACCTGCATCATAAGGACACAGGTCAGTGTCGCCCATGATCATCTTTATTTTTTCAAGTGGGACGTTTAACTCGTCAGCCATCATCTGAGGAAGTGAAGTAATCGGACCCTGTCCCATTTCAATCTTACCTGTATAACATTTTACAGTTCCGTCCTCTGCAATCTGTAAAAATGCATTGTAGTCTTTTGTCAGGCTTCGTGCCTGTGGAAGAGTTAAGTCATTAAGATTAAGTATATCCCATGGCTGGAAAAAGATAAAGATACCCCCGCCAAGCAATTTGACAAAACTTCTTCTCTGCATACCGGTGCTATTTCCTTTCATGGATTCTGTCTTTTCATTTAATGTAGTCTTTTTCATGATCACTTCCCTCCTTTCATTTCTTTTGCTGCTGTTTCGACTGCATCAATTATTCTGGTATGCGCACCGCAGCGACACAGGTTTTCTTCAAGTCCGTTGATTATCTCCTGACGTGTCAATGAAGGATTTTTCATAAGCATGGCTGCCGATGTCATTATCATTCCCGATGTGCAGTATCCGCATTGAAGTGCATCATGTTCGATGAATGCCTTCTGGATCGGATGAAGTTTGCCTTTACCTGATAGTCCTTCGATAGTAATAACCTCTTTCCCGGCAATATCACTTACGGGAAGCATGCATGACCTGGATGCCTCCCTGTCAATGAGCACAGTACAGGAACCGCAAAATCCGCTGCCACAACCGAATTTTGTTCCTGTAAGCCCGAGCTGATTCCGCAAGACCCAGAGAAGTGTCTGACTGGGATCAGTCGTTATCTCAGTCGCTTTACCGTTAAGCTTAAATTTGATTTTCTCTTCCATTTTTATAACTATTTATTAATTTCATTCAGATAATCTTGTTTTGTATCGAAATCTTTTAGAATTCCCGGAGACCTCGTCGCAACTTCCAGAACATCTTCTTTAAACCTCTGGGCAAGAGAATGCAGACCTTCCATATCTGACAGGTTATCAACCACTTTCCTGTACTTAAAATCAATTAAAAGAGGATGCCCCCTTTTCTTCCTGTAAACTGGAATTATAATTCCTTTGGATGTTTCCCTGTACTTTTCTATCATGACATTTATTACCTCAGGTTCTATCAAAGGTTGATCACCCGGAAAAACAAGAACTGCATCATAATTCACAGGAAGGTTTTTAAAGCCACACTTAACTGATGAGAGCATGCCATTCCTGTAATTTTCATTATAACAGTGACTTACCGGCAAATGGCGAATAACTCCAAGTATCTCTTCCCTGAATGAACCAAGTACTACTAAGGTATTAAAAACATTTGACCTGTGAACATTTTCAATTACCTTTTCAATCATGGTTTTGCCATTGAAAGTAAGGAGCATTTTAGGGACTTTCATACGTTTTGATTCACCGGCTGCCAGTATAATTGCCCAGATCTCCGCCATAATATAGAAATTATTCGATATATATATTTCATTACACAGAGCTTTGTTTTTCTTCTCTGCGTCTCTCTGTGTTCCCTTTGTGTCACTCAGTGTAAGTTCTTCGAGACTTTCATCTTTTGTCTTTATTCTTCACCTGCACAAGCTGAGCTGCTATGCTTACTGCTATCTCTTCAACTGTTATTGAGTTGATATCTATACCCACCGGTGCAAATATGCGATCCCATTGTCCCTGAGTTGCCCAGCCATTCTCAATAAACTCCCTACGCATAACTGCCACCTTGTTTTTACTGCCGATCATTCCAATATATGCTGCGTCTGAATCAATACAAGCTTTGAGAGCATTCCCGTCATCCTTATGTCCACGCGTTACGATTACAATATACGTATCCCTTCCTTTATCCATACGCGCTACCGTTTTTCCTATATCATCAGCTATAATATGATTCGCGAAAGGGACATTTCCGGAATTTGCAAATTCAGGACGGTCATCAATAACGGTTATATCGAAATCAAGCATACCAGCAACCTGCGCCAGAGCTTTACTGATATGTCCTGCTCCGGCAATAATAAGACGCGGAGGCGGAATCAAATGCTCAAGATATACTATTCGTGATGGTTTTTCTCCATTTTCAGGAAGCTTTATTTCCCTGAAATAATTAGAACCTGAATCCCGGAAAAGGCTGGTGATCTCAGTTTCAATAAAAGGCATAATCTCGTCAGGAATAGATTTTCTAAGAGTTTCCGTTATCCAATATCTGCTGACAGATACTATATCATTTTCAGCTTTTGTAACAGCCGTTATCAGGATGCCCGGAATTCTGGCCTCAGCTGATTTTCTGATAGCTCTAAATACCGGCAGATGCTTTGAAAGGTAAGAATCAGTAAGGACACTTAATTTACCGCCGCACAGAGCACCTTCGCTATCTGAAATATTGCTGTCAAGGCTGAAAAGATGAAGCTCAGGGTCTTTTGAACGAAAAATTCTACTGGCGGTCTCCTGAACCTTTCCCTCAAGAATTCCGCCACCAACTGTTCCCTTAAAGAGTCCGTCCTTATTGAAAAGGGCGGAGCTTCCGGGCTTTTGAGGAGTTGATCCTTCAGTTCCGGTAACGGTTGCAAGAACAAGTTCATAAATATCAGGAGTGTTAAGAGGAATCTGCAGGTAAATATTTTTCATCTGCCTTTAAATCCATTGGTTAAAGCAAATATATTCAAATTATTAAAACTACAGAACTCATCATTTTTTATATATTTACTGTGGATGAAAGATCTTTGAAAAACTTTGATCCATAGTTTTATAATATAAAGCCATAATTCAGATGAAAAACAAACCCATAATTNTATTTATCGTTTTGATTACTTCTATTTTATCCTCATGCAAACCGCGGGAAGCCAAGCTACATATCACTGAAGAGCCTGATAATANATGGCTCGAAGAGATAACTATAGCCGAACTTCAGAAAGGTTATGAAAATGGCAGATATAGCGTCTCAGCGGTAGTGTCTGCCTATCTCGACAGGATAAAAAAGATAGATAAAAACGATCCTGCCCTGAATTCAATAATTGTAGTCAACCCTGATGCCCTTCAGATTGCTGAAGAGCTTGACAGGGAACATTCAGAAGGGAAAATAAGAGGTCCTCTTTTCGGCATTCCAGTTGTCCTTAAAGATAATATTGATACACACGATAAAATGCCTACAACTGCCGGAGCTATAGTGCTACGTAATTCATTTCCCACAACTGATAGTCCGGTTGCAAGGAAGCTAAGGGAGGCAGGTGCTGTCATTATTGCAAAATCAAATCTCAGCGAGTGGGCAAATTTCCGGGGCATGTCATCAACGAGTGGCTGGAGTGGGATAGGAGGTCAGACTAAAAATCCTTATGTCCTCGATCGTAACCCTTGCGGTTCAAGCTCAGGGTCGGGGGTGGCAGTATCGGCAAATCTATGTATTATTGCAATAGGAACAGAGACAAATGGGTCGATAGTATGCCCCTCAAATAATAACGGAATAGTTGGGATTAAACCTACCGTAGGATTAATAAGCAGGACCGGTATTGTTCCGATCTCTTTTACCCAGGATACGCCAGGACCGATGGCCCGCACAGTTGAAGATGCTGCTATCTGCCTTGGCACACTGACAGGTGTCGATCCGGAAGATTTAAAAACACTCGATTCAGAAGGGAAATTTCTGACAGACTATACAGCCAGCCTTAAGAAAGACGGACTGAGGGGAAAACGTATCGGGGTAATCAGAAACTCAGGCAGCTTTTCCGGGAAGGTAGATACACTTATGAAAAAGGCAATTGACGACATGACTAAACTGGGAGCTGAAATAATTGAGGTAGAAGCCCTGAAAGATTCAAATTTTGAAGATGCATCATTTGAGGTTATGCTTTATGAGTTTAAAGACGGACTTAATAAATACTTCCAACGACTGGGAAACAGTACACCTGTTAAAAACATAACCGAGCTTATCGAATTCAATAAATCAGACAGCATTGAGCTTAGATATTTTGATCAGAAGATCCTGGAAATGGCTGACAAAAAAGGGGACCTCTCCTCCCCCGAATACAAAAAATCGCTTGCTAAAATGATGAAAGCCACCAGGGAAGAGGGGATTGATAAAATGATCAAGTCTGCTAATCTTGATGCACTGATTGCACCAACTGGATCCCCTGCATGGAAAACTGATCTGCTGCTTGGAGATCATTTTGTTGGAGGAAGCTCGTCACTTGCGGCGATATCAGGTTATCCTGCCATAACTGTTCCAATGGGATTTATTGAAAACCTGCCGGTAGGAATCACATTTTTCGGTAAGGCCTGGAGTGAACCTCTTCTTATTGAGATCGCATACAGCTACGAACAGGGGACAAAGCACAGGAAGGCACCGAAATACCTTACAACAGATTGACTGGGGGAAAATCTTATTTCTTTTTATCTTCTTTTGGTTCGGCACTCATCTTTTCAGGCTCATCTTCAACCTTTGAGGCTTTTTTGAAGTCTCTAAGGCCCTGACCTATTCCTTTCATCAGTTCAGGAATCTTCCTCCCGCCAAATAAAAGGACAACAACAAGTAGAATAAGTATAATCTCAGTAGCTCCGAAGTTTCCCATCTTTTCAATTATTAATTATTTTATAAAGATACTTTAATTGACCCAAAACTTCAAATTATCTTGATTTTTGATTCTTTTACTATTCTTACCTGCCCCATTACCAGGTTCTGATGCACTTGAACCCATCCCCTTACCCCTTCTCCAAAGTTTCACTACCCTTTATACGTCTCTGCCATTTTAAAAATCCTGTACCTTTTAAGGTTAAATCATTTATTGAAATGGGTAAAATATTTATTGCTTCAGGTATAATATTTATTGTGTTACAATATAAAAATTATCAGCTCTGGAGGAGCTGAATATGCTGGAAAAGGGAAGTACTTTGCATCTATCTTTTTTCCGGATTCTATATCTGCAGTATTCCCCACGCCAGAAGGATAAGCAATCCTACAACAGCCCAGCTCAGGAGAAAACCTGCCAGATCCTCACGATATCGTCTGAAGAAGTTAATCCAGCGTTCCTTTCTTCTCCACCCCGGAAGATCAAGAAGCAGAAGATCATCCCCTGTAAGTTCAGCCAAAGGCTTTCTCCCGTCAGGTCCAGGTTTTTTCGCATCCGATTTTCTTCTCATATTGTCAAAAAAAGCATCTATTCTTTCTTTTTCCTCAGGTCTGGTAAGAATACTGACAAGCCAGAAACCAATAAACCCTGAAAGCATTGCTAATCCGAATGGTCCCGGCTTCCATTTATAAACCAGGATCAGATGGCCGGTTGTTAATAAGTTAACAATATAATATACTGACAGTGAAATTACTACTGCAGCTGCTGCCCCATACCGGTTTGCCCTTTTCCAGATAAGACCCCCAAGGAACATTATTCCCATAAAAGCGGCGAGTGTTTCTGTAAAAAGAAATCCATTCAGGACATTCTTAATACTGAGGGCAAAAAGAACTCCCAGGACTGAGAGGCCCAGACCAGAATAACGTCCCATCCAGAGGAGAGTCTTATCAGTAGCGTCCGGGTTAATATACTTTTTGTAGAAATTTTTCGTAAATAAAGCTCCGGTATTGACCATGAAATTTGAGCATGCCGACATATTTGCTGCTACAATGGCCGAAAGCATCAGTCCAACAAGCCCCGGAACCAGCAGCTCGCTGCATGCNTATCCAAAAGCCATCTCCGGATCGGCAAGGGTTACATTGTTCCTGAAAACCAGGGCTGCAACGACAAGACCTGTTAATGCCCATCCAATAGTAACCAGCCTTTTTACCATCGATCCGAATGTCTGGCCGATTCTTCCGGCCCTTTCAGTGTTTCCTGTTGCACACATTGAGATCATGTGAGGCTGGGCTGTTATTCCAACAATCCCGTTAACTGCCAGCATTACAATAGTGAATGCATCTATTCCGCTTGCACTGTTAATAAGATCAAAGAAGTGGCCCGGAAGAACCGATTTCATGTAGCTGAANCCACCTATCTCCTTTAATCCCAATGGTATAAGCAATATTGAAAGAGTTATTATCAGGAACGACTGAATAAAGTCGGTATAAGCCGCTGCAATCAGGCCGCCAATAAAGCTATACAGGATAAAAGCAGCAGTCATACCCATCACTACCATATTAGGGGAGACCAGGTTTCCTGTTGCCACCGAGATTACTTTTGCTGCACCCTGCAGCATAACTCCCATGTTGAATACAAAAAACGAAATAGCAAAAACGGAGTAAATCATTCCCATTGTACTCCCATACCTGTCTTCAACAATCTCACCAACAGTTGTCCGCTCGCTTCGCCTGTAAAATGGGGCAATAAGCCAGTAAAAAGGTGTAATCAGCATATTTTTCCATTGGTACCAGATAGTGGCAAATCCATTACTGAATGTTGCACCTGTTTGTGCCACAGGCATCTCGGCATGCGTTCCTACGCCAAATGCCTGCCCTATCATGATGTACCATTTGAATTTTCTTCCACCCCTGAAATAGCTGTCGCTGGTTTTGATCTTCCTCGAGATCCAGATTCCAAATGTGGTAATTGAGACGAAGTATCCGATCAGAACTATATAGTCAAGTGTGGTCATAGCGGTCTCCCCTTCACCCATACTTGTTTTATTATTATATTATTATCATTTTTTTCAAAAACTATAAGATCGGCTCTTTTTCCGGGAGCCAGCGATCCCCGATTGGTAAGGTTATATATCCGGGCAACATTTACTGAAGCCAT
>WSSedA1B2DRAFT_1000275_pt1 | contig 10880 bp, 9 predicted proteins | sample WetSurSiteA1Bulk_FD_9465 | JGI IMG/M metagenome (IMG submission 9465) | reverse complement strand
CTCCTGGAGTTTTGTCATAGATTCATCCATGCCTTCAATCGCCCTGTGGCTCAGGAAAAATGTGCCGTAGATCGCAGCAAGTACAACCGATAGTATCGCAACAGAGACAAGGACTTCTATGAGGGTGAAACCACCCCCCTGTGCCCTCCTCTTGCAAAGGGGGGGATGGGGGGGTCGGTGATAACCTCTATTTGAAAACAAACTCATTCAGCTTCACCTCTTCCTTGCCTGTTTGCACAACGACAACAATCTCTGATATGCCTGCATAGGGAGACTCCTTAACAAAGGTTTCATACTTATACCCATCATAAGGCGCTTCAAAAACACCTTTCTGGTTGTCAGGATTTTTTTCCATATCAGCCATTTTACTCTTTGCAAGAAGGGTGGCAACTGTGACAGCCTCCTGTCTCTCAACAAGACTCAGCTGGTAGTTCAGGGTAGATATAAGGGTCACAAGCAGCCCGCCAACGATTGCGAGAGCAATAAGGACTTCAAGGAGGGTAAAGCCGCTTTCCCCCTTACTCTTCATCTTTTATTTTCACTTTCCCGCTCAAATGATTAAGGGTAATTACCATGCCTTTTTTCCCCCTTCTCATGTGAATGCTGAGGTTTTCCTGAATACCGAGAGGCTCAATAAAAACTATCAATTCTCCCTTTGAAACCATGCCGTTAGACTGTGTTGTTACACCTGTCATATCGTCAAACTTTTTCGTTTTCTCTCCATCAGGTCCCTGCCAGGTTACCATATTTTTATCAAGATTAAATCGTATCAGAAAAGTCTCTTTCCTTGATACCGCACTGTCATTCATATATCTGAGTATTGAAGCCATCTCCCTTGCCTCAGATCTGAGTTTGCTTTCTCCAAATCCGGCAAATGAAGGCAGAACAACAGCCATGACCAGCGAGACAATAAAGAGTACGACTACAATCTCAAGAAGAGTAAAGCCCTGTTTACTGGATATCCCAGTTCTTGATATCAGCATCTTTCCCTTCTCCGCCTTCCTTGCCATCAGCGCCATAGCTTATTATGTCAAAATCACCATATAAGCCGGGAGAGAGATAGATATAAGGATTGCCCCAGGGATCAACAGGGATTCTCCTCTGCTCAAGATATCCTCCTTCCCTGTATTTCTGCGGTATCTGTCCCACTGTCGGTTTCTCTACAAGCGATGCAAGTCCCTGCTCCGTGGCCGGATAAAACCCGTTGTCAAGCTTGAAAAGCTTGAGCGCAGTCTCGAGATTTTTTATCTGCACCTTTGCCTCTGCAATGCGTGCATCATCCGTCCTTCCTATTATCTTCGGCGCAACAATGGCTGCCAGCAGACTCAGTATGAATACAACCACAATGATTTCAAGAAGGGTAAACCCTTTATTATCGTTCATCTATTCCTCCTACCCAAAATTTATAAATACATACTGGTATTGTATTTTAGCGGATTTGAATTCTTTTGAAAAAAGAATTCGCCTCGGAGTCCCGATGGATATCGGGACGAGAATGAGCGAAAATGCTATACCCAGTCTGTCTGACCATGCTATTTTACCAACTGGTTCAACTGGAATATTGGCAGAAGAACTGCAAGGACTATAAGCCCTACAATAAGCCCCATAAAAAGGACCATTGCGGGTTCAAGCAAAGAGAGTGCTTTCTGCACCCTTCTTGAGAATTCCTCTTCATATGAATCTGCTGCATTTTTCAATATCTCAATGAGCTGTCCGCTCCTTTCCCCTGTTGAGATAAGCTGAAGAAGCACAGGTGGAAAACCCTCAAGGGAAGCTGAAAGCCTCGCACCCTCTGCAACATGTTTGCCCGCCTCCATAACCCTCATCTCAAGCACCTGATTGCCAATAGACTTTGCAGAAAGCTCGAGTGCCCTGAGCACAGGCANCCCTCCCTCAAGGAGAAACCCGAGTGTCCTTGCAAACCGTCCATAGTAAAGACTCTGAAGTATATTGCCGGGCAAACGCAAAATAAGCTTATCAAGAAATACCCTCTTCTTTTCTCTCATTCTTTTAAAACCTGTGATTCCGCCTAACAGTATTCCTATTAAAAGCCACCAGTAGCGCTGGAAGATATCACTTATGGCAATAAGTACAACGGTGATAAACGGGAGGGCAGTTGCCGTATCCTTAAAAATCCTGGTTATCTTCGGTATTACAAAAGCAAATAAAAAAGAGAGGACAATAAAACCGACACAGATCATAAAGAACGGATAAATCATTGATGCCCTTACTTTTGATTTGAGATTCTCCTGTGCTTCCATAAAACCGGCCATGCGGCTGAGAACCTTGTCGAGATTACCGCTTGCCTCTCCTGCAGCGACCATATTTACATAAAATGCAGGGAANATATTTCCATATTCCTCCAGTGCCTTTGAAAGGCTCGATCCGCCCGCAACCTTCTCCTTAATATTTACCAGCATATTTTTCCAGTAACCTTTATTTTCTTCAGAAAGGGAATTCAGGGCATCCATCAGAGGTACCCCTGAGGAAAGCATNGTGGATAATTGTCTTGCGGTAGATGGAAGGAGTGATATGTCAGGCCTTCGAAATAAACCTTTGCTGTCTTTATAGGCAGCTTCTGTTACATCCNTGGGATAGAGNCCTGAATCCTTAAGCCTTAATGCTGCATCTTTCAGACTGTTCGCTTCGATTGAGCCTGCTGCTTCAGAACCGTCAGTCCTGTAACCTTTATACTGAAATATCGGCATAGTCTTTCTGTGTTACTCTTAAAACTTCTTCAAGAGTTGTGATACCTTTTAAAACCTTTTCTATTCCATCCTGGCGGAGGGTCTTCATTCCCCGGGAGATAGCATGGCTTTTGATGCTCTGAGAATCGATCCTGTCTGTAATCATCGGTCGTATCTCATTATCTATCACAAGAAGCTCAAAGATTCCTGTTCTGCCCAAATAGCCTTTGCCTATGCACTTTTCACAGCCTTCGCCCCGATATAAAACAACGGCAGGACCGCTGAAATAAGAGAGCTCAAGTTCAGAAGGATTATACGACACCTTGCAGTGAGGACATATCATCCTCACAAGCCTCTGCGCAAGGACAACTGTTAATGACGATGCAACAAGGAAAGGTTCAATCCCCATGTCGATGAGTCTTACAAGAGCGCTCGGTGCATCATTCGTGTGAAGGGTGCTTAAAACAAGATGGCCTGTTAAGGATGCCTGCATAGCTATCTCCGCAGTCTCGAGGTCTCTTATTTCTCCAACCATAATGACATCAGGATCCTGTCTCAGTATCGACCTTAAGCCCGAGGCGAATGTCAGACCTATTTTCGGATTTACGTGGATCTGGCCAATGCCTTTCAACTGATATTCAATAGGGTCTTCCACTGTTATGATGTTTTTCTCTTCAGTATGTATCCTGTTCAGGGCAGCATATAAGGTTGTGGTTTTACCGCTTCCTGTAGGACCTGTAACAAGGATTATTCCGTCAGGTCTCTGAAGATGACCTTCGAGTTTCTTTTCATCTTCCCTGCTGAATCCGACCTCCCAGAGGCCGATAAGCCCCTGTTTTCTGTCAAGGAGCCTGAGCACAGCCCTTTCGCCGTGAGATGTGGGGATAACTGACACCCTGATATCTATATCCCTGCCTCCAAGGAGCAGCCTTATCCTCCCATCCTGTGGCAGCCTTTTCTCAGCTATATCGAGATTGGACATTATTTTAATCCTGCTTATGAGTGCATCCTGAATTATTTTCGGGGGGCTCAAAACCTTATGGAGAATTCCGTCTACCCTTAATCTGACGTCGAGCACTTTTTCATAGGGTTCTATATGGATATCACTTGCCCTTTCTTTTACTGCCTGTAGAAGCAGGGCGTTCAGAAGTCTGATGATAGGGGCCTCTTCTGTTAACTCAAGCAAGTCCTTTGGCGCCTCAAATTCTGTCGCAACAGAAGAAAGGTCTTCTCCGGTTATAGTATCCATGACCTCTTCAGCGGAACCAATCTGACCATAGAATCGGTTGATCGCGTCAAGGATAACACCTGCGGACGCTTTGAGTGGTTTTGGTTTCAACCCGAGTGTTTTAGAGACCTCAGCGAGGGCGAACAGTCCTTTATCATCCGCAACTGCTCCAAACAATTCAGAACCATCTCTTTTGATGGGGAATATCTGGTTGTTCTTTACAAAACTGAGGGGGATATACTTTAAGAGGGAAACATCTACATCTTGATCTTTTATGACTTCAATGACTTCCATTCCTTCATTTCATTTTCATGATATAATTCGGTTCTGCATATTCAATTTCCTTATACCCGCTGAATCTCTTTACCGCTTCTCTGACATCCTGCGCTGCTTTCAGTTTTATGCGGTAAAGCCCTTTTGGTTTTAGTGCAGATGCTATAGATGCGCCTTCTGCAGAAACTATTTCAGAAATCCTTTCCTCGATGGTATCTTCTTTGAATTTTACAAGCAATTCTCCCTGGTTATACATTTCTTCAGTCCTTGCAAATTCTACCTTCTTATTTTCGGTTAATCGCTCAAGATGGCTTGCTTCTCTGACAATATGGGGCGTGAGAAACACGATCAGATTTACTTTACTTTTCTTATAGCTTGTGTTTTTGAAAAGCCATCCAAGCAGAGGTATGTCTCCAAGCAAAGGCACCTTTTCTATGTTCTCTTCTACCTTTTCCTCGATGAGGCCTCCGATCACAACAGTCTGGTTGTCTTTCACAACCACAGAGGTTTTTGTTGAGCGTTTTGTTGTTGTAGGGCCTACTGTTAATACGACCACTGTCGATTCCTGCTTTAAAGCAGATATCTCCTGGTATATATCAAGTTTCACATAGTCGCCTTCGGCAATCTGCGGGGTCAGTCTCAGCGTAATGCCAACATCCTTTCTCTCGATTGTGCTGAAAACAGATTGCGGCCGTGATTGATCTGACTCCTTTTTAGAAATAAATGGGACATTTTGACCGACAATGATCTCTGCCTCTTTATTATCAGACGTGAGGATCTGTGGCGTCGAGAGAACATTGACCGCGCCCTTGAATTCATTCAGGCTGAGAAGGACTGCAAATCCGGGAATGGTCATTGTTGCCGTCGTTACTGTCCCATCCGTGCTGGTCGTTGTTATGGGTATATCGAGGAAGTTCCCGAGCCCTCCCATGGTTAATCCTGTTAGTCCCTGCAGAATATTTTGCATAGTGGTATTGTCTATTGTACCAAACCCGCCAATTACAACAGGGTCTCCGTTTTTCTTTGCTGTCATCCTCCATTTAGTGCCAAGCTCCTGCAGTCTGTCGATCGATGCCTCGATTATCATCGCCTCCACATAGACCTGCTTTCTCTTTTTGTCAAGCTGCCTGATTATCTGGAGCAGATTTTGATAATCTGCCGGAGAAGCAACGACAACAAGGGAGTTTGTTGCTTTATCCGGTGAGATGGTTATTTTTCCGCCTGTCTCAAATGGACCTTTGGCAGTCTGCCCGGCCCTGGCCTGTGATGAAATCCCGGTAATCATTCCCTCCAATACCTTTGCAAGTTCAGTTGCATCAGCATGTTCGAGAAAGAAGATATTTAATTTGCTGGTTGCCTCAGGAAGCGGTATATCAAGAAGAGCGATCATCCTTTTCATAGCTTCCTTCTCCTGCTTATCGGCAATCAGCACCACCCCGTTTAATCTGGAATCAGCAAAAACACTTGCCCGTGTTTCCTCAACAGAGGCTGCAGTTACCGTCTCTCCGGGCCTTGGAATACGCGTCGGCGAAGTTTGTCCCTTTGTGCTCAGCATAAGCGCCTCAGAAAGAATCCTTACAACATCTTCAGAGTTTGCATAGTTGAGGAGGATGAGTTCCGGCTCCTCAACTCCGGGTTTGTCTATAGTATCGAGGATCTGGAGAATCTTTTCGATATTCATGGAAGAGTCGACAATCATGAGCATATTACCGGGACCAAATGAAGAGATATATCCGTCTTTTGCTACAAGGGGCTGAAGAAAATTCATGGCCTTTGCAGATGATATGGCCTTCAATGGTATAAGCCTTGTTATATACGCATCACTTAAATGATCCCTTCCTTCCTTTTGTATCTCGGTGCCGGACTGTTTTGCCTGTGAAATCGGTACGATCTTATAGACCTTGCCTGATGGGATGATAGTGAATCCTTTCAGTTCAAGAACAGACGTGAAAAGGCTGAAGGCCTCATCTATTGAAAGTCTGGACGGAGCAATAATTGTTATATTCCCTTTAACCTTATCATCATATAGGAAGTTTTTTCCGGTAACATCGCTGATAAATTTAACCACGACAGAAATATCAACATCGACAAAGTTAAAGGTGACCTTCTTTTCTTTAACTTGTTCTTTTTTTGTATCAGATGTTTCTGTATCAGCGAAAGAATCGTTTACAGAAATGATAGGCACGAACCATACAAGCAGCAGAATCCCTATGAAAATCGTAAAGCCCAGGAGTGATAAGAGACTTTTTTGTTTCATATCAATCAATATCTTACTTTATCTGATATGTCATTGTCATCCTTGATCCGGACCTGATTAAGTCAATCTGCACCCTGTCCAGACCTTTGAGTGCCGTAAAAGCCTGGAGCGCCTTCTCAGGGTTTGATATGTCGTATTCATTAATCCTCAGAAGCACATCCCCATCCTGAAGACCGAGACTCTGATAAATACCTCCGGGTTTAATTTCACTTAAAACATATCCTTCTTCCTTACCGCCGGCAACATTGGGCCTGAGCCTTGCATCAGTCATCATCTGGCCTGGATTCGCAATGGCCTGCTGAAGCCTTGCCTGATCAACAACATAGGCGCCTTTTCCTACCTTCTGGGCAAACACAGATGATGAGGGAATCCCTGCAGAACCCTGTTTTTTCAACTCTTTCACCTTTATATCTTCGATGGGGATTTCTGTAATATTTACTCCATTCCTGATAAATGCCTTATCCTGTTTCACTTTCTGCAGGACTCCGGAACCAAAAACAGACTCGCCAATCTTGAATACTTCTTGCTGACCTGCGTTATTTCTGAAAACTGCGTAGGTTAGTTTTTCAGGACCCACTACAGTCCCCAGTAGCATAATATTGGACTGCTGTACGTTACTTGCCGAACCTGTCAGAGGCCTTATCTCCCCTCCTGAAAAACCAAAAGGGTTGTTTTTTAATATTGAAGAATATTCAGCAAGCTGCTTCTTTTTCTGTATGCCTGCAGTGTCATTTGGAACAGATACGGCTTTCTTCTGGCTGTGCCCTTTTTCAAAATAGACAGTTATGATATCCCGGATGAAAAAAAGGGTTGCAAGGATAAGGAGCATGCCTAATGCAAGGTTCAGATAAAATATATTTCTCTGTGAAAGAAGGTTTGATTTCAAACTTAAACCTCATCCGGATTATTCATGAAAGTATGTTATTAAAAATGAAGCGGAAAGTAAAGACGTTTCAGAAAATAAAGAAAATCAGGCAGATAACAATAACCACTTAGAAGTTCTCAAGTATAGCCACATCTATCAAAAAAATATTGGCCAAGCACTATCATTCCAGATTGTCCGTTAAAGGGCAACATGGGCCCATGTCCCGACGATTTTATTCTGCTGTTCTGTGGGGCAATAAACCGTGAAATCCCATAATGTATCAACTTCACCGGCACAATTTGGCTGCACCGTTACAGTAATTGAGGTAGAGTTGCCCGAATAGCTAATATATTCTGTTTTTGTTTCAATTGTTGCTACACAGCCTGAATCATAAAGCGTATTCCCTTCATACGTTATAATGAACCTGTCCTTAATGCTATAGGTGTTATAGTCAAACTGGAAAGTGCCGGACTTCTTGCCAAGCTCTATAGTAAATGTTTCAGGGTTATCCGAGCCTGAATGAACTGCATCATTGCACTGGGGTACTTGAACTTTATTAAGCGGGATTTCGATTGTTATGGGATCTCCTGTTAAATCAACCGTTTTATTGCCATAATATGCAACAGCGCCTGATGAGTCTAATATCTGGATTGTAAATATCCGTTGTGGTCCGCTCGGCACCATGAGATCAATATCAGCAGCATTCCCGATGATAGGTACCGTGCCTTGCATATCCTCCATCTTGGCACCGGTAACAGTATAACGCACATCTGTCAAAGGGAGATCTTTTGAATTAAAACTGCTTGCATGATTATTTTGAAAGCTTACCGAGATTGTTACCGGCGTATTACTGGAACTGCCTCCACCGCCGCCACCACAACCAGAGAATATGAATAAAGTGCATATGATGACCATAAATATAATGTTTTTTTTCATTTGTTTTGCCTCCCTCTTCAGGCCTCTTATAATCGCAAGATATGCAGTTATCTTTTTCATTTTATCGGTTATGTCCCGTCCGGAATGGGAATTTGTATAATCACAGGTGTCTCCTGTGGTTGTGGCATAGGCACATGGATATGCACAGGCGTGTCCTTAATACGCAGCGGTTCCTGGTTTACTATCGGCGGGGTTGACGGAATTGCCTCCCCTGCATTTGCTTCAGTGCAGTATATCGGAGAACACATCAGAAACACTATCAACGAGAAGCTCGTTATCCCATCGCGTTCCCCCCCAAGGTCTTCTTTATTTTTTTAGTCAGGATTACGAAAAGATGATACAGATAGTTTGAATTCTTGTCAAGAAAAAATGTAGCAGTTTAACAATTTAGTGACAAGTCTAAATCGGTAACTTCTCCTTCTTAAGTTGAGATGGGGCAATTCCTCCCCTTAGGTAAGGGGAGGATAGATGGGTCAAATTACTATTCAACAAAAAGAAAATATGGATTAAATTCTCTTCCGCCTGTATAAAACTATTACTATCAGCGGTATCAGCAATATCGCAAGGTCTGCAATTGCTGTAGGCATATTCTGTGTTGCGCCTATGGAGCAACCGCCGCCGCCACCACCGCCGCCGCCGCTTTGAGTCCTTGCAGAAGCAGTATCCGAATATTCAGAATTTACTGCTGCATTGTATGCCCTGACCCTGTACATGTACGTTGTAAAGTTATCGAGACCACTGTCTGTATAGGAAGATCCGGAAACCTGGGCTATCTCTACCCAAGTGTTATCCAGAGTCTTTCTCCTCTCTATTCTGAATCCTTGCTCTGTGCTGGAGTTGTCTGTCCATTCAAGCGCAATGTCTGATTCTGATTCAGCTGATGCTGTTAAGATTTGTAGGTGGAGCTAAGAGCGTTGCAACAGTTATTTCTATTGGAAAAGATTCTGCCTGAACCGCTGATGTTGCAGGGGGATCAGGCAATAATGCTGCGGCCTTAATCCGGTAAGTATAGGCAGTTCCGTCAGTCAATCCGCTGTCAGTAAGCGACACGGAATTAGCCGGCAGCGTTCTTATGAGTGAGTAAGAACCTCCACTGACCTTCCTCTCGATTCTGAATTCATCTTCACCAACAGCATTATCCTGCCAGTTCAAATCTATTTGGTTCGTTGTTGCACTATGAGTGACATTAGAAACAGGCAGGAGCGACCACATGGCCCTGTATGCATTAATCCTTCCATCGCTCCATACGTAATCTCTGAGGGTTTCCAGATTAGGCTTATTATCAAGATACGTATCGACATTCCTCAGAATTGTCCCGCGGATCTGTAAGTGATTAAAATAGGTGTAATAGCTCCAGAGCAGGCCGGCAAGACCTGAAACATGAGGAGCTGCCATGGACGTTCCCTGCATATAATCCAACTGTCCATATCCAGAGGCATCAGGCCACCAGGTCGGCACTGTGCTCAGTATATAAACCCCGGGTGCAGCAACATGGACAGATGCAGGTCCGAAATTGCTAAAAGCTACCCTTCTGTCATTCTGGTCAGTGGCAGCGACAGCAATGATATTCGGCAGATTATAGCTCGCTGGATATACTGGAGCCGCATCATTGTTCGTTCCATCATTCCCTGCAGCAGCAACAAGCAGAACGCCTGCTGTGTTTGCAGCTGAAATAGCATCGTATAAGGCTGAAGAAATTTCTGAGCCTCCAAGACTAGCATTGATCACCTTTGCCCCGTTTGAAGCAGCATAATCTATACCGGCAGCCATATCACCATATGTTCCTTCTCCCTGTGCATTAAGGACTCTTACAGGCATCAATCTCACTCTCATCATAACACCTGTTATCCCCATTGTATTGAATCCGGTTGCACCGATGATACCAGCAACATGGGTACCATGGCCATCTTCGTCCATGGGATCATTGTCTCCTGAAACTGGCTTATCGCAGCTTTCGCTAACGCAATTGCCTTTATCATCAAATTCATCGCAAACAAATTCATCGCAAGTTACAAAATTCCATCCTCGGCAGTCATCTATCTTTCCATTATGGTCATTGTCGATCCCATCCGTACAGCTTGTCTCTCCGGTATTGGACCATATATTCCCAACAAAGTCAGGATGGGTGTAATCAACTCCTGTATCGAGTACAGCTACGACAACATTGTGGTCTCCTATCGAAACACTCCATGCATCAACTGCTCGTATATCTGCACCATAGGTGCCGCCTGCATAGGTACCCAGGTTGCGCAGAGCCCACTGATCTCCGAAATAGGTATCATCCGGAACCACTGATAATTTACGGGCGATATAATTCGGCTCTGCATATATAACACCAGGGGTTGACATATAAGTTGTGATCGCATCTTTCACTGAAAGGCCTTTTGGCAGTTTGATGCGTTCAAGGTTAGGGACCAGGGCATATTTTTGGACGACAGTGGCCCCAACTGCCTTATGAACTGCTGCTGAAGAAGCAGCCGCGACACCGGATTTGAATTTTACAAGGAGTTCTCCATCCATGTATTTTGCTTTAGCTATCTGTGTAGGAATGGATTGCGCCGTGATTTTAATATCAGTTGTCCCTTTTGAAGTATCTGAAGATATCTTTGCGGTCTTTTCACTTCCGCATGCAAC
>WSSedA1B2DRAFT_1000274_pt1 | contig 10925 bp, 11 predicted proteins | sample WetSurSiteA1Bulk_FD_9465 | JGI IMG/M metagenome (IMG submission 9465) | reverse complement strand
TATACGGGAGTATATTTTTATACTTATTTTGTGTTTAAGATCGCTGTGGTTGACGGTCAGGGAGGCGGCATTGGAAGCTTGATTGTTAAGAGGCTCCGGGATGAATTCGGAGATAAAATAGAGATCCTTGCCCTCGGCACAAATGCTGCAGCAACATCTGCCATGATGAAATCAAGGGCTAATAAAGGCGCTACAGGAGAAAATGCGATTGTCTGGAATTCGAACAAGGTCAGAATGATCATCGGTTCTCTCAGTATTGTTCTTCCGAATGCAATGCTTGGAGAGCTGACTCCGAAAATGGCAGATGCAATACTGTCATCCGAAGCAAAAAAAACTCTTCTGCCCCTTAACCAGGAAGGCGTTGACATTACAGGGATAGAAAAAGAGCCCCTTCCGCATATGATAGAGAAGGTCATAGAGAATGTCAGGCAGGAGATAGGAAAGGAGAAGTAATATGTGTGAAGCAAACGCCTATATTTATGAGAACGGGAAAGAAGATCTCTATTTGGAGAGCGTTGATATTATGAGGCCGGAAGAGGGAAAGATATTCCTCAGGAACCTTTTCGGAGAACAGAAGATCTTTGATGGAGAGATAAAGGAGATTTCCCTCTTACATCACAAAATAGTCCTCACAAAGAGATAATAACTTAAAGGATGCTCAACTCAGTTTTTATTTTTTGGACGCCTTCTTTTTAGCTGCAGGTTTTTTCTTTGCAACAACCTTCTTTGCCGGCACCTTTTTGGCCGCTTTCTTTGCTTCGGAAGAAATCTCTCTCACTTCTATCCCGCAGCAGTAAATTGGACTCAACTGAGTTTCTCCGGATGGTGTAACAATGATTTGAGAACCGCACTCTTCACATTCATAGGTTAATATTCTTGCCTTTACCATAATAGGGCCTCCTTTGTTTTATATTTACAATATAGTATATTACTTTAAAGTATGGAATAAAAGACGCGGTAACTATTTTTAAAAAGTTAACAATAATGTTTCATCTTAATACAAAAAACATAACTGAATGTACGCGATGCGGCACCTGTTGTCTGAAAGGAGGGCCGGTACTGCACCATGAGGATAAAAAAATCCTCCTTGCCGGTTACGCAGGCCATCAGCATCTGGTGACTATACGGAAAGGCGAAATGGCTTTTAACCCACTCAGAAATATACTCGAACCTGTTAAAAAAGAACTGATTAAGGTAAAAGGAAAAGGTGATGACTGGGCATGTTTTTTTTATGACGAAAAAGAGGCATCATGTAATATTTATGAGAACCGTTTCCTGGAATGCTGCCTCTTAAAATGTTGGGATACATCCGAAATAATGTCTCTCATAGGGGAAAACACTATTACACGCGCAGATATTATTAATACTGGTGACCCTATTATGAAGGTTATCGAAGAACATGAACAGGAATGTCCTTATAACAAAATAAACGCTCTCGTATCCGGCCTGTATTCAGGAAAAGAGAAATCAAAAATTCTCTCTCAGCTGTCCGAGTTTGTTAGAAAGGATTTTGCCATCCGGTCTTATGCTGTGGCTGAATTAGGACTAATGGAAGAATTTGAACTGTTTATTTTTGGACGTCCTTTATACAAGGGCCTGAATGACCGTGGCTTGAAGGTCCGTATCAAAGACAATGATATTGAAGTGGAGAGCAGGCCTTCCTAAGATATACGGAAGAATAAAAAAAGACAACCCGAAAAGTGCTCTGAAGGGGACTGAACGGTGAGAAAGGATTGTTATGTCAGAAGAAGCTGATAAAAATTATACAACTAATGTAGATGAAGAAGAAGAATTAACAGAAGAGCAGCGGACCTATATGAAAGAGATGATTCAAAAGTTAATGGAAAAGGGTATTTTTGTCGTTTATGGCGATGAGGAGGAGACAGCTGAAACAGTTGTTATTGAAAAAATGGGAAGCAGGGAATTTTGTAAATCGATATGCTGCAGTTTTATTTTTGCACTGACAAAGAAGGATGTTGAAAAAGGGATAGTGAAATGGAATCCAAAAAGGCCTTACTTTATAGCAAGAGATGAAGATGGATTCTGCCCTCATCTTGATAGAGAGAAATTGACCTGCACGATTTGGGAAGACCGGCCTGAAAGATGCCGAAACTATGACTGCAGAAAGGATCAGAATGTCTGGCTGAACTGGGAGAATAAAATTCTCAATAAGGATGTTTTTGAACATTTACCGAAAAACATTTAGAATAGTAATTTGCAAGGAGGAAAGATGGGGAGAGTAAAGAGCGCTCTTGAAATTGCTATGGAAAAGGCAGATGAGATTGGTGGTTTATCTCAGGAAGAAAAAGAAAAAATAAGAGATGAGGAGAAGGTGCTCTCCATCTTAAAGGAGTTTTATCATGGGAAATTAGATTCGAATGGTCTCTGGCAGCAGTTAAGGGGGACTAAGCCTTCTCTCTTACTTATGGCTCAAATAAACCTGATCGAAACATTGAGTTTGGGAAGTTTACCGGAGGAATTGCAGAAAAAAAGGCAGGGGATTTTAGCGATCGAAACACTCAAGGAAAGCCCGCGTACGTCAGTTATTGAGCCGGTACTGCACGAAATCGAGGACCTGCAGAGGGAATACGAAGAAATGAAGGTAAAGGTCAGGGAAGATTTAAAGAAGCAGATAGAAATGCATCCGCAGTTGAGGATGCAACCTGTGAAGACCCCGGATGGGAAGACCGTCATGCAAATGAGCGTATCAGTTGATGAAGCGGTAAAGGCCCGGTTAGCCAAACACCTCTCAACACATGAAGAAGAGTATAGCCAGGAATTTGAGAGAATGCTTGAAGAGTTGAAGAAGTACGTTTAGCTGCAATTTTATATTATGTATCCAGAACATCTCTGACTTTTGCCAGAAAGTCTCCGGGTAAAATAGGTTTTGAGATAAATTCCATTCCTTCTTCCATGATCCCCTTTTTATGAATGATATCTGCGCTGTAGCCGCTTACAAAAACAACCTTGATATCAGGCTTTGCCTTCTTTATCTCATCATACACCTCTTTGCCGTTTTTCTTAGGCATGACAACATCAAGGATAAGAAGATGAAGTCTGTCCTTGTGCTGATTGAAAATCCTTATTGAATCTTCACCATCTCCAGCCTCGATAATCTCATACCCGGCCTTCTCAAGTATCTCTTTCATGAGACCTCTGACCTGTGGGTCATCCTCACATATGAGGATTGTTTCAGTGCCTGTTTTTACCATAGGAGAGACTTCAGGTTGTTTATCTTCAGCTTTTGATTCGATCAATGGTAAATATAATTTAAAAGTTGTGCCCTTGCCAGGCTCGCTGTATAAATTGATATATCCATTATGCTGCTTGATTATCCCATAAACCATAGCAAGCCCAAGGCCTGTCCCTTTTCCAACATCCTTGGTCGTAAAGAATGGTTCAAATATCCTCTCCTTTGTCTTTTCATCAATGCCTGTCCCGGTATCCTCAAATGACAGGATCGCATATGGACCAGATTTGCCATAACCATGGGCCTTTATAAACTCGATGTCCAGTTGAATATAGCCTGTGCTGATGATTAAACTTCCTCCCTTAGGCATTGCATCACGGGCATTTGTGGCGAGGTTCATTAACACCTGATCTATCTGGGTGCTGTCTGCCATAGTGTTTAATTCCTTATCAGAAAGGACTGTTGAAAGCTCTATATCCTCACCAATGATCCTGGATAAAAGTTTCTGCATTTCTTTGATTAATTTATTCAGGTTTACAGGCCTGGGATTGATGATCTGTTTTCTGCTGAAGGTAAGGAGGTCATTTGTAAGGGTAGCGGCCCTTTCTGCTGCGTTAAGGATCTGCGTTATATATGAAGTCAGGCGATCAGTGCTTATCTCTGATTTTAGGAGGTTCCCGTAGCCTATGACTGCTGTGAGCAGGTTGTTGAAATCATGAGCAATCCCTCCTGCGAGCTGGCCGATGGCCTCCATCTTCTGCGCCTGAAGGAGCTGTGCCTCAAGCTTGCACCGCTCTTCTTCAGCTTGTTTACGCTCGGTGATATCTTCCATGACGCCATCTATCCATTTTACCCCGCCATTTTTTGAGTACTGCACCTTAGCGGTCACAGAACAGAATATAGGGGTCCGGTCTTTCTTCTGAAGTTTCAGCTCTTCATCTTTGACATAACCATCTTTATGGATTTTTTCGATAAATCGCTTTCTTTCAGCCGGGTTTTGGTAGAGATCAGATGGATGAATTTTCATAATTTCATCAACAGATTCATACCCGAAAATTTTAGACATGGCAGGGTTCGCCTGCAAAAAACATCCGTGCTCTCCGGCTGTATTTCTATATCGGAAGTTCACCCTTAAGAATCTAATGAATCCATATATTCCGGGTAGTTAGTGGTTTTATTGCATAAATGTATCCACTAATTATATTCATATAAAGCATTTTAAAGTTGACATTTAGTCAATTACTTGTTATCATCGTATCCACGATGCATCTCGATAGCTCAACCACTAAAAGAGGGGACAAATCATACACCCGACATCTGCTGCGCGAAACATTTCGCGAGGGCAAGAAGGTCAAACATCGAACCATAGCCAATCTCTCTCACTGCTCTGAGGAAGAAATTGCCGCTATACGTTTGGCGTTACGTCATAAGAAGGATCTCTCAGAATTGACGACAACCGGCAAAGGACCATCGTTTTCACAAAAGCAGGGATTGTCGATAGGGGCAGTTTGGTCGGTTTATGATATCGCAAGGCAACTGGGTATTGTCGATGCATTCGGTACTACACGAGAGGGTAAACTGGGGCTGTGGCAGGTAATAGCCCGTGTGATTGATCAGGGCTCACGGCTGTCGGCAGTGAGACTGGCGGGAGCCCATGCCGCTTGTGACGTGCTTGGAGTTGGAAGGTTCGATGAGGATGATTTATATGATAATCTCGATTGGCTTTGCGAACACCAGGCATCAATTGAAGACCGTCTGTTCAGAAACCTTTGTCGCACGGAGGAAACACCAGGGCTGTTTCTTTATGACGTAACAAGTTCTTATTTTGAAGGTACTCATAATGAGCTGTCAGCCTTTGGATACAACAGAGACGGAAAGAAAGGCAAACAACAAATCGTTATCGGACTGTTGTGCAACGAATCCGGAGTGCCTCTGTCCGTGGAGGTATTTACGGGCAATACGCAAGATCCTCAGACCGTTGCGCCTCAAATCAGGAAGGTAGCTGAACGGTTTGGCAGCCAGGAGGTGACCTTCGTAGGGGATCGGGGGATGATTAAGAGCCAACAGATTGAACAGTTGGGCTCCGAACCGTATGGGTTTCATTACATTACCGCAATCACAAAACCGCAGATAGAAACGCTCCTGAAGAAGAACGTCATACAGATGGGTCTTTTCGAGCAGAAGCTTGCAGAAATCAAGACTCATGAAGGGCTTCGCTATGTGCTGAGGCGGAACCCTGCTCGGGCAGAGGAAATCAAAAAATCGAGAGAAGACAAACTGAATGCTCTGAAAAAGGAAATCGCCAAGCAGAACCACTATCTCAAAGGGCATCCCCGTTCTGAGGTTAAAGTTGCGGTTCGCAAAGTGAATGCCCGCAGTAAACAATTGAAGATTTCGGATTGGGTTTTGCTCTCCGCATCTGAGAGGGAGATAACACTGGCAATAGACAACAACATATTAACCGAAAAAGCAAAACTGGATGGCTGCTATGTGTTGAAGACGGACCTCTCAGATGCAGCTGCTACGAAAGAGACTATCCATGACCGTTATAAAGATCTTGCATTGGTAGAATCCGCATTCCGTACCAGCAAGACGGTGGAGTTGGAACTGCGCCCTATTCATGTCCGTCTGGCAACGCGGACGCGAGGGCACGCATTTGTGGTAATGGTCGCTTATCGGATTGTTAAGGAACTCTTCCTCCGGTGGCAGAATATGAATTTCACCGTTCAAGAGGGGTTGAATGAACTTGCTACGTTGTGTGCCACTCAGTTGTTGGTTGACGGCGCAGTCCAAATCAATGATATACCGGAACCTCGCAAGACATTAAAAGAATTGCTCGAGGGCGCAAATATCCGTTTGCCAAAATATTTACCTTGCAGCGGAATACATGTAACCACTAAAAAGAAATTGCAGTCAAGTCGTAATAATGCTTGATATCCAATAGGTTATCTAAGGTGTAGTGTTTGGTTTTTTAAGGGGAACATCCGTTAAAAAATCGATAAAGCACAAGGGGTTAATAATCTTTTGTATAAATATGTGTACCCATGTAAATGGATCGCATTACTATAATTGAGCTTATTTATGTTGACATTAAAACTATTTTGATTTATAATAGTTACCATGTATATCGATATAGTTCCCAACAGAAATTCCAGGCCCGCAATACTTCTGCGCAAGGCAAAGAGAGTGGGCGGAAAAATCGTGAAGACAACTCTTGAGAATCTGACCGATTGGCCGCAAGAGAAAATCTCGGCGCTGCAAGCCTTACTTCGCGGAGACACGCTTGTTCCAAGAGATTCAGCCTTTACTATAGAAAAGACAACGCCGCACGGTCATGTCGAAGCGGTGATGGGAATGATCAAGAAACTCAAGCTTGACACATTGATTTCTGCCAATAGAAGCCGACAACGCGACCTCATTGTTGCAATGCTCGNACAGCGTTTAATCCATCCCTGCTCAAAGCTTGCTACTACGAGGTTATGGCACAGTACCACTTTAGCGGAGACGCTTTCTGTAGGAGACGCCGACAGTGACGAACTCTACAGTGCGCTTGACTGGCTTCTTGAGCGTCAGCCCGAAATCGAAAAGAAGCTTGCAAAGCGTCATTTAACGGATGGCTCTCTGGTGTTATACGATGTAAGCAGCAGCTACTATGAAGGCCATACCTGTCCGCTTATAGCGTATGGTCATAACCGGGACGGCAAAGAGGGAATGCCGATAATTGTCTACGGCGTTATGACTGATCATGAAGGCAGACCTCTTGCGGTGGAGGTATACCCTGGGAATACAGGAGATCCTTCAACCGTTGTTGACCAAATAGAGAAACTGCGCGGACGATTTGCCCTCTCCAGGCTTGTTCTGGTTGGTGATCGCGGAATGCTTACACAGACCAAGATCGATACACTCAGGGAATATCCCGGAATCGGTTGGATTTCGGCCCTAAAGAGTCGCTGTATACGGAAGCTGGTCGAAGAAGGTGATCTTCAGTTGTCACTGTTTGATACCCGTAATCTTGCCGAGATCACCTCGGAAGATTATCCGGGAGAAAGGCTGATTGCGTGTATGAACCCGTTGCTTGCAGAGGAGCGGCGCAGGAAAAGAGAGGACCTGCTGGCAGCCACTGAAAAACATCTTCTGAAAATTGCAGCCGAGGTGAAGCGCAGAAGCAAAAAGCCTCTTACGGAAAGTGAGATCGGCGTGAAAGTCGGCAAGGTGCTTAATCGTCACAAGATGGGAAAGCATTTTAGTCTTACGATTGCGGATGGGCTTTTTCAATGGGAGCGCAATACTGCATCGATAGAGCGCGAGGCAAAGCTGGACGGCATTTATGTTATCCGCACCAGCGAGCCGAAGGAGCGAATTTCAGCAGACAATACTGTAAGACATTATAAGAGCTTGTCTCATGTTGAGAGGGCCTTTCGCTGCCTTAAAGGAATAGATATCATGATACGACCGATCAGACATTCCACGGAAGATCATGTCCGGGCCCATGTGTTTCTGTGCATGCTGGCGTATTATGCGGAGTGGCATATGAGGAAAGCCCTGGCGCCGGTGCTGTTTGACGATGAGCAACTTGATGAGCTACGCATGAGGCGCGATCCCGTTGCTGCTGCAACGTCCTCGGTATCAGCGAAACAGAAAAAGAAGACACAAATGACTGAGGATGGATATCCGGTACACAGCTTCGACACTCTATTGGAAGAATTGGGCACGCGCTGTAGAAATCGATGCAGAATAAATTTGGGCGGTAATGGCCATGTCTATTATGAGGCCACGGAATTTACCCCTTTTCAGAAACGGGTTTTTCAATTACTGGATTTGTTCCCAGTAAAGAATATCTGATTTTCATTCTTTTACTAGAAAATCAAGAACTTATCTTTTTGCCATGAAAAAACTTCGGTTTAGGCTTCCTCCTCGCTGCTGGAAGCTTGCTCACTGTATCTAACTCCCGTCCTGGGTCTCGCAATCTCTTTTTCTCTTCTTAGCTATAAGTTTACATATTTTCGGATAGATTTCAAGGGTTAAATATATTCATAAACAGCTGCTTATAGTTGTTTTCAGCAGTTAAACATACATTATCGACTGTTTCCTTTTCTAATCCAAAAATCTGATTGATTAATCAGACTTATGATATTTCAGTCAGCCGATTTGAATAAACTGAATATCAGCTTTGCGCTTGCATCTTATAGTATATATCCTGCATTATAAAATAAAAAGGAGTTTTGCATGTTTAGAACAGTTCTGTCTTTGATAATAATCATTTTGTTTTCTGTTTCAGCATATGCTGATGATGTAGTGGTTGCGAAGGTGAACGGTGCTACCTTTACGAAAAAGGACCTCGAGGTTGAGGTGGACAGATTGATCCCTCAGGCTACATTCCATCGTAACGTTACAGAGGAAAAACGCAAGCTTTACTATGACAAAGCAATCGAGGCGCTTGTAAACAGAGAGCTTCAGTATCAGGATGCAGTGGCAAAGGGGGTGGAGGTTGATAAGGAAAAGGTGAATGCCCAGATGGAAAATATCAGGAAAAGATTCACGCCGGAGAAATATAAAGCAGCCCTTGAGAAGGAGGGAATGACAGAAGAAAAGGTGCGTGCACAGGTTGAGAAAGAAGTGCTGGTACAGACTATGAATGAAAAAAAAGAGAGTGAAGCACAGATCAGTGAAAAGGAGGTGAAAGAGTATTACGAAAAGAACCCCTCAAAGTTTAAACAGCCTGATACTGTAAAACTGAGGCTTATCACTACAACGGATGAAAAGAAAGCTCAGGATATTCTCGCCAAAATAAAGGCTGGAGAAGACTTTGGAGACATAGCATACAAAATGTCTGAAGACCCGTATCGTGTTAAAGGTGGAGATATTGGGTATATGCATAAAGGGAGGATGCTCCCTGAAATTGAAGAAGCGGCGTTCAAACTGAAAGTGGGAGAGGTGAGTGATATTATTAAGGTAGAAAATGCCTGGTTTATCATTAAACTTGAAGATAAAAAGCCAGAACATGTGGTAGCTTTTGAAGAGATTAAGGGGGAACTGAAAAAAGAGCTTGAAAAAAACCGGATACAGGAACTCAAGGAAGCATGGATAACTGATCTGAGGGCAAAGGCCAAGATAGAAGTTTTATTGAAAACAGAGACAGACACCAGCACTAAGAAGTAGCAATACGCAATAAGATATTGCTTATCGAAGATTCCAAGGTTGTTCGGCAGATATTGAAGGAGTAGACTGATTTAACTAAAGTTTATTTTGCTTGCAGCATACAACGGGATGAAAGCCGTTAGAATACCCTCACAGTAAATACCGGATTTATGGTATGAAACTATTCACAAGCTTCATTAACTCCTGTGTCTGTATCGGTTTTGTAAGATAAGCATTTGCTCCGATAGCTAAGGCCTTGTTCTTATCTTCTTCAGCACCTTCTGTTGTAATCATAATGATAGGAATACTCTTATAAGAAGGATTATTCCTTACAAGACTCACTAATTTCAGACCGTCCATTATGGGCATATTAATGTCAGCAAGGATAATATCTATCTTTTCTGAGGACAATTTCTTTAATGCATCAACACCGTCTGTTGCCTCAATAACCTTTGATCCNGGAATCCTCTTTATGGCAAATCCTATGAGTTGTCTCATAGTAGGTGAATCTTCAACAACAAGAACATTCAACATGTATACCTCCTATGTATGCTATCTTCTCGGCTTCTCCTTCAGAAGATCAAGGAAACTCTGTATGGTTGTAAGTTTTCTCTCAGATTGTGTATAGAGTCTTGCAGAAAATATTGCAGTGGCAGCNTGACCTGCTAATAAATTAAAAAGTTCATAGTCAATATTAGAAAATGAGCTTTTTTGCGTAAAGAGTGAATAAATCGAGATTACACCAATAACATGTTCTTTTATTTTCAGCGGAATGCATACAAATGGGTTTGCAACGTCAATTCCTGACGTTGCTGTATCAGTCATATTTTCTGTGAAATGACTCACTCCTTCCCTCGCTACTCTCCCTATAGTACCTTCCCCCATTTTTACCTTTGGCATTTCATTGAGAGATAAACCTTCAGAAGCCGCTGGCAAGAGCTCATTCGTCTTATCATCCATAAGGAATATTGCGAACTTTTCAGCTCCTACCAGGTTAATTACTATTTCCATNACTACCCGTAAAACCTCGTTGAAGTCCAGGGTTGAATGGAGTTGATAGCTTGCTACATAAAGATTTGCAAGCATATTATTCTCAGCCTCTACATCCACATATTTAGCTGCGAAATCCTTATTTTCTTCCTCTGCCTTTTTGTATCTGTCCAGGATGGAGTTTATCTCATCCTGCAGCAGATTTATCCTGTCTTCATAGAGTCTGATCCTTCCTTCATTCCCTATCTTTTCAACAGACTCTTCGAGTTCTGCTATCCTGAACCTGAGTCTCTCGTTTTCTTTGATCAGATCTTTGGTAAACTCCTCTCCCCTTTTGAAGATCTGAAGAAACTCATCCACTTTCCTTGTTACATTGGAGTCTTTTTCCATGAATCCTCCACTCTATGAATCTTTACCCTTTGGTGTTTCTTTAGCTAATTTTATTATCTCAATGGGTATCCTGGAGATGGGCAAAACCATCTCTGCAGCATCTGCCTTGATCACTTCCGCAGGCATACCAAAAACCACAGCAGTATCTTCTGATTCAGCTATAGTATACCCTCCTCTCTTTTTAATTTCCAGCATTCCAGCTCTGCCATCATTACCC
>WSSedA1B2DRAFT_1000273_pt1 | contig 10926 bp, 7 predicted proteins | sample WetSurSiteA1Bulk_FD_9465 | JGI IMG/M metagenome (IMG submission 9465) | reverse complement strand
TAGTCGGTGATTCGGGTGAACTCTATACCTCAGGACCACATCTTCATTTTGAGATCTGGTATAAAGGCAGTCCCCTTGATCCTGAAAAACATATAATTTTCTAAACCCGGAAGTGCTGTATGCCAAAAAAAATTGCATTACTGGGATCAACGGGATCAATAGGCACTCAGACTCTGGATGTTATTTCAAGGTTCCCTGATGAATTTGATATTGAAGTCCTTACTGCTGGCAATAATATAAGACTCCTTGCACAACAGGCAAGGAAGTTTATGCCTGATTCCGTTGTTATAGGAAATGCAGCCCATTATCATCAGCTCAAAGATACCCTTAAGGATATTCCCGTAAAAGTTTTTGCTGGTGATGAAGCTATTGAGCAGATTGTTGCAGGTTCAAACATCGATATTGTTGTAGCTGCCATGGTAGGCTATTCCGGGCTGAAACCAACAATTTCAGCAATAAAAGCCGGTAAGAAAATTGCTCTGGCAAATAAGGAAACTCTTGTTGTTGCGGGTGAAATAATTAAAAAGCTTGTCAGGGAATCAGGCAGCCGCATAATCCCCGTCGACTCCGAACATTCGGCGATTTTCCAGTGTCTCGCCGGCGAATCCGGAAATCCAATTGAAAAGATTACACTAACAGCTTCAGGGGGACCTTTTCTGAATTATACATCTAAAATGCTGCAGAATGTTAAACCTCATGAAGCTCTTAAACACCCAAACTGGGAAATGGGGAATAAAGTCACGATCGATTCTGCTTCGCTGATGAATAAAGGTCTTGAAGTTATAGAAGCTAAATGGCTCTTCGACCTTAATCCCAACCAGATAGAAGTTATAATACATCCTCAGTCAATAATTCACTCGCTTGTTCATTTTGCAGATGGCTCTGTTAAAGCTCAGTTGGGAATGCCCGATATGAGGATCCCGATATTGTATGCACTTAGTTATCCCGACAGGTATGCATCCGACCTTCCAAAGCTCGACCTGAGCCATTATCCTGCACTCAATTTCTATGAGCCGGATCCTGTCAGGTTCCGTAACCTGGCTCTTGCATTTAAGGCTATGGAGGAGGGTGGAAATATGCCATGTATAATGAATGCTGCAAATGAGATCGCAGTGAGTGCATTCCTTGCAGGGAAAATAGGCTTTATGGAGATGTCGGATGTAGTTGAATTTACAATGGAAAAGACCGAATACTTAGCCTCCCCCGGACTCGGGTTCCTTGAAACATCGAACAAGAGAGCACGGGAGGTCGCATCTCATTATATTAACGAACTAAATAAGAAATCATGACAATACTGATCAAGATACTGCAATTTCTCCTGAGTCTTTCGATCCTGGTAATTATCCATGAGTTTGGCCATTTTATTTTTGCCAAGCTGTTCAAGACAAGAGTTGAAAAATTCTATCTTTTTTTCGATCCATGGTTTTCACTTTTCAAACGCAAGATAGGTGATACTGAGTACGGGATCGGGTGGGTTCCTCTGGGTGGTTACGTTAAGATCTCAGGGATGATAGATGAATCAATGGACAGGGAACAGATGAAGCAGCCTGCCCAACCGTATGAATTCCGGTCCAAAACTTCAGGTCAGAGGCTTCTTATCATGACAGGCGGAGTTCTTTTTAATTTTATTCTGGCATTGCTGATTTACGTTTGCGTGCTCTATGCATGGGGCGAAACTTATCTGCCAACTGCCAATGTAAAATATGGGATCGTTACCGACTCTGTCGGATACTCAATAGGCCTTAGAAACGGAGACAAAATTCTCTCCGTCGATAATCAGAAGATTGAGAACTTTGCCCAGATTTCATCGGATATCGTCCTGAATGGCAGGAAAAGCATCCAGGTTGAACGGGAAGGGGAAATACTGAATATCGCTATTCCGGTAGAGTATATTGCACAGATGCTTAAGGGAAACGGAAAGATAGAAGCCAGAACAACTTTCAGTCCGTATGTTATTACAGCTTTTCAGAAGCATTCGCCGGGAAAGGCTGCAGGATTGCTTACCGGCGATGAACTTCTCGGCCTCGATGGAATTAAATTCACCTGGTTCGATGAGTTTCAGAAATATCTTCTGGGGAATAAGACAAGAGCAATAACGGTTAATATCCTGAGAAAAGGGGAACAGATTGATATTCCCGTTGTCCCGACCTCAGAAGGTTTTCTTGGGATAGCAAGTTCCAGAACCTATGATCAGATGTTTGAGCTTAAAACTTTAAAATACGGTTTGCTTGCATCCATTCCTGCAGGTATAAGTAAAGGTTTTAAGACTATTAAAGATTATCTTAAACAGTTCAAGGTGATTTTTTCAAAACATACAAAAGCCTATGAATCTCTTGGTGGTTTTATTACAATCGGCAGCATATTCCCAGGTGTCTGGGACTGGCAGTCCTTCTGGAATTTGACAGCGCTGCTTTCAATTATCCTGGCAGTTATGAATATTTTACCTATTCCGGCGCTCGACGGGGGTCATGTAATGTTTTTACTTTATGAGGTAATCACCGGGAGGAAACCGAGTGATAAGTTTCTTGAGTACGCCCAGATTACAGGGATGGTTATACTTTTTGCCCTCCTGATCTTTGCAAACGGGAATGATATTATGAGGCTTATCAGGAAATAGTCAGAAGACAAAAGACAGAAGAAGACATCCCCCTGCCCCCCCGCCATGGCGGGGCAGGCTCAATAAAGGGGGATTTTACTTGGGTCTTCGGTCTTCCTGCCAAAAGAACAGATTTATTTTTCAACATTTGTATATATTTAAAGTATTCATAACTTTGTATGAAATAAAAAACTTAAAAAGATGGGAAAGATAGGCTTAACTGAGATAATTTTAATTCTGCTTGTTGTTGTACTTTTATTCGGAGGCCGGAAAATTCCTGAATTGATGAAAGGGATTGGGCAGGGTATGAAGGAATTCAAGAAGGCTTCTAAAGTTGACGGAGACACTGAGAGCAAGGAAACTGTCAAATAAAGAATCTTAAATCTTAATATTGATTACAAAAGGGCTGTTTCATCAGCCCTTTTTTGGTTTTAACCATCTTGTCAAAGCTTTCTGCGTAAATTTGCGGAATCTGCGGGTAAATTTTTTCTCCCGCAGATCTCGCTGATTATCTCAGATTTCATCAAATAATATATTCGTACTTCTGATTTCTTCTTACCGGATTGAAGCCTGCTTCCATGATAATCTCCTGGATCTCCCCAGCATTAAAACGGTTATTTGCTCCAGCCGCACTTACAACATTTTCTTCAATCATGATCGATCCAAGGTCGTTGGCTCCCGCATTTAACGCAAGCATTGCAATCTCTTTACCAACAGTTAGAAGAGAAGCCTGCAGATTCCTGATATTATTAAGCATTATCCGGCTTACCGCAATAAGACGGATATAATCGGGACCATTATAACTGCTTTTAATTCCTGATTTTGTATTAAGCAGAGTTCCTTCATCCTGAAATGGCCAGGGAATAAATGCAATAAATCCGTAATGACCTTCCGGCTTTTCATCCTGGAGCTCCCTGATTTTAATCAGATGATCGATCCTCTCTGCAATTGTCTCAATATGTCCGTACATCATGGTCGCTGAAGTTGGCAGATCTAATCTGTGCGCTTCCCTCATCACATCGAGCCACTCCCTTGTTGTAGCCTTTGCAGGTGAGACGACCTTACGGACCCTGTCGGAAAGAATCTCTGCACCGGCACCTGGAAGGCTGTCAAGCCCGGCTTCCCGGAGTTTTACAAGTACCTCTGAATATGGGAGCTTTTCTTTTTTTGAAAGATATACAATCTCAGGAGGTCCTAAAGCATGGAGTTTCAGCCAGGGAAATAGTTCTTTAAGTTTTCTGAAAAGATCAAGATAGAAGCTAAGTCCCAGATCAGGATTCATACCTCCCTGGAGCAAGAGCTGATCACCGCCAAAAGCTCTAAGTTCGCCGATCTTTTTAATATAATCGCTTATCGAGGTTATATAGGCGTCGGAGTCTCCTTTCTTGCGGCAGAAACTACAGAAAGAACATTGGGAAAAACAAATATTAGTGATGTTTACATTTCTATCTATCATCCAGCCGGCTTCATTTCCCGGTTTATGAATCTGCCTGAGCTTGTCTCCGATAAACATCAGCTCATCGAGAGGAGCTTCCTGATAAAGAAAAGTTCCTTCTTCAATTGTCAGAGACTCAAGTTCGAAAGCTTTCTTATATAACTCTTTTAATTCCATAAATTCAAATTCAATTCTGTTTCCAAATAGCGTCTAAATCCATTAACCGCAGAGATCGCAAAGGTATAACACAAAGCTCACAAAGGAATAAAGTTCAATGTTTTGGCTTAGCGTACTTTGCGATAACTTGGCGTTCTTTGCGGTTAAAAAGGAGTTTCCCGGATTACCATAGAAGCGAGAACAAAGGTAACTCTTTAGAAACTAAACAATCAATAATTTAATTAACTTTACTTCCTTAAAAATCTCGGATAGAATTTATGAAACCGGAAATATCTAAAATATCACAAATATCTCCTGAACAGTCAGTTATATGTATCATCGGAAAGGATAAATTACCTGAATGGCTCAAGCTGACCAAATCTGAAAAAGAATTTACCCTGATGCAGATTCAGGCAAAAGAGGAGTATGTCATCATCAACTCCTACTTTAAGAATACATATATCATTAGAGTAAATGATACCGACGAAGAATTCAAAATAAGGGAGGCTCTCAGGAAAACAGCATTTAACCTAAGAAAACAGATAAAATCAAATAACCATTCTGAGCTTGTAATTGCTTCATATGAGGTCTTCAACGGAGCTATTGAAGCTTTTACTGAGGGATTGCTCCTGAGCTTCTATTCTTTTGACAAATACAAAACTGATAAGGAAGAAAAAACGAAAAAAAAATACCCCTCAAAACTCCTTTTATCTGACGGAACCGATGGCAGTGACATTAAATGGCTGACTGACCTTACGGACGCTGTTTATCTCATTAGGGATATGATTAATGAACCGGTCAATCATCTCAATGCTCCGGCCTTTGCTGAAGAGATAAAAAAAATAGGCGGTCTGGGAGGCTTCAAAGTTGAGGTCCTTAATAAGGGAAAGATTGAAGCTCTGAAGATGGGAGGATTGCTTGCTGTAAATAAGGGAAGCATTGACCCACCAGTTTTTTGCATCCTTGAATGGAAACCTGATAATGCGCTGAACCAGAATCCTGTTGTACTGGTTGGTAAAGGTATTGTATATGATACCGGAGGGCTTAACATCAAGACAGGAGAACATATGGATAATATGAAAGGTGATATGGCCGGTGGTGCAGCAGTTACAGGCGTTCTGTACACCATTGCCAGAACAGGCATTCCGCTTCATGTCATCGGCCTGATCCCTGCCACTGATAATCGTCCGGGAGGAAATGCATATACCCAGGGAGATATAATTACAATGTACAACAAAATGACTGTTGAGATAGGGAATACAGATGCCGAGGGGAGACTCATACTTGCCGATGCTATCAGCTATGCATCAAAGTTTAAACCTGAACTAATTATTGATATTGCAACTCTTACAGGATCAGCTGCCGTAACATTTGGTATCCAGGCAATAGCAGTAATGGGCAATGCCGATCGGAAATATTTCAAGCTGCTTGAGGAATGCGGGAATGAAGTTTATGAAAGAACAGCTGAATTACCATTCTGGGATGAGTATGGAGAACTGATTAAATCTGATATAGCCGATCTGAAGAATGTAGGCGGAAGAGAAGCTGGTGCTATAACAGCCGGTAAATTTCTTGAGAATTTTGCGGAATATCCTCTTATCCATCTTGATATTGCAGGACCGGGTTCTCTGAAAAAAGATGATTTTTACAGACTGAAAGACGGCCCTGGAACAGGGACCAGGTTACTTTCGACATTTCTGAAAAGGTATGCATCTGATCTCAAGGCTAAGAAATGAAATTATTATGGAGAATAAAACAATAATTGCAGGGATATCTCATGGTGATATTAACGGTATTGGTTATGAGGTTATAATAAAAGCTCTGATGGAGCCAACAATTAACGATATTTGTGTCCCGGTGGTTTACGGCTCCCCGAAAGTTGCTGCATATCATCGCAAGGCGTTGAATATTAACAATTTCAGCTTCAATAATATAAGATCGGCAGAAGAGGCAAACCACAAAAAGGCAAACCTGATAAACTGTCTCGATGACAATATCAGGGTAGAGCTGGGAAGATCGACCCAACAGGGAGGAGAAGCAGCACTGGCCTCACTTGAAAAGGCTGTAGGAGACCTGAAAAACGGTAAGATAGACGTGCTTATTACCGCACCTATAGATAAGAAAAACATACAGTCGGATTCTTTTCAGTTCAAAGGGCATACGGAATATCTCAGATCAAAGGCAGGAACTGATGATGTTCTGATGTTCATGATCAGTGAGAGCCTAAGGATCGGTATCGCTACAGGCCATATACCATTGAGCAAAGTGCCAGAGATGATAACCAAAGATCTTCTTTTAAGGAAGATCAGGCTGATTAATCAGTCGCTGATACTTGATTTTGGAATAAGCAGGCCACGAATTGCCGTTCTGGGACTTAATCCTCATGCAGGCGATAACTCATTGCTTGGAAAAGAGGAAGAGGAAATAATAACTCCGGCTATTCAGCAGGCTGTGAAGGAGAACATGCTGATTTTTGGTCCTTTCCCTGCCGATGGATTTTTCGGTGCCGGATCATTTACCAAGTTTGACGGGATACTGGCCATGTATCATGACCAGGGTCTTGCTCCTTTTAAAGCTTTATCATTTGATACCGGGGTAAATTTTACGGCAGGTCTGCCATTCATCAGGACATCTCCGGTCCATGGAACTGCTTTCCAGATTGCTGGTAAGGGCGAAGCATCGGAAAACTCCTTCCGCCAGGCAATCTACCTTGCCTGTGATATTTTCAGGAACAGGCAGATGTACGCTGAAATATCACGTAATCCCCTTAAGCATCAGGATATCGAAATCCATACTGACCGTGTTGACGAACTGCCTCCTGAAATTTTTAATTCCGAACAGCAATTATGATCGATTATATTAAAGGGAAATTGGCAGAGTTGACACCAGCCTTTATAGTTGTTGAAAATGAAGGTATCGGATATTTTGTCAGCATTTCCCTTTCGACTTTTACAAGACTGGAGGGCAAGAGCGAGTGTAAGATTCTCGTGCACGAAGTTATCAGGGAGGACAGCCACCAGCTTTTTGGTTTTGCAGACAAGGAGGAACGTGATATTTTCAGGCAGCTTATATCAGTATCGGGAGTTGGAGCCAGTACGGCAAGAATGATGCTTTCATCTCTGAGCCATGATGAAATTGAGAAAGCTATTCTCGAATCAGATGTTAATACTCTTAAGAGTATTAAAGGAATAGGTTTAAAGACAGCCCAGAGAATAATTGTTGACCTGAAAGATAAGCTCGGAAAACAACCCGGAACGGGCGAAATATTTGCATTTACAGACAATACAAAACGTGAAGAGGCGTTATCAGCACTGGTGATGCTTGGGTTTGGCAAAAGCGCTGTCTTCAAAGTTCTTGACAGGATTATCAGAGAGGAAAAAAATCTGACTGTTGAGGAGCTGATCAAGAGAGCTCTTAAAAGCCTGTAAATAAGAATATAAGTTCATTTGGGATCAGGGATATCATATAGAAATCTACTGAAATTTTCATATTTTTTATTATTTGCTTCGCTTTTCCTCAGGTCAGTTGAAGCTTATAGTCAAACTTCTGTCCAGTTAAGTGATACTGCCAGAAAATCTCCTTTAAAGCTTAAAGATGTTTCGGGAAATCCTTATGAATCAACACAGAAGGCTCCATTATTTCTTTATAATCCTTCAAATATCCAATCTACAGTTATTTACGATTCTGAAAAGAATGAATATGTAATTTATCAGAAAGTAGGAGCTTTCGATTACCGGACGCCCGTTCACATGTCACCTGAGGAATTCCGTAAATACCAGTTTAACAAGGAAATGCGCGATTACTGGCAATCGAGGGTATCGGGAGAAACAGCAGGATTCAAATCGAGCCTGATACCTCAGATAGAAGTAGGAGGCGCCACTTTCGACAAAATTTTTGGAAGCAATGTCATAAATATTGTTCCACAGGGATCGGCGGAACTTATTTTTGGTATCAACATTTCCCGTACCGAGAATCCGACTCTTTCAGAAAAGCTGAGGACAATTCCAACGTTCGATTTTAAGGAAAAGATCCAGATGAACGTGACAGGAACAATCGGCGATAAAATGCAGTTAGGTGTTAATTACAATACTGATGCAATGTTCGATTTTGAAAATGAGATCAAGCTTCAGTACGCGGGAAAGGAAGATGAGATCATTAAGAAGATCGAGGCGGGAAATGTAACTCTGCCCCTTCCCGGGACACTTATTACAGGAAGCTATAGCCTTTTCGGCCTTAAAACCGAGCTTCAGTTCGGAAAGCTGAATGTTACTACTGTCCTTTCACAGCAGAAAGGCGAAACATCGACCGTCGAGGTTAAAGGCGGAGCCCAGATAAGCGAATTTGAGATTTTTGCTGACGACTATGAATCAAACCGGCATTTCTTCCTCGCTCATCATTTCAGGGATATTTACAATAGTGCTCTGAATAACCTTCCAAATGTCAGTTCCGGGTTAGAAATCACCCGTATTGAGATTTGGGTCACGAATAAAACAAGCAGTTTTGATGAGACCAGGAACATAGTCGGTTTTGCCGACCTTGCTGAAAACAGCAGTCATATTTATAACGACATACCTGAATTCCAGGCACTACCGGGAGCTGTTATATATCCGGACAACAAAGCTAACCAGCTTTATGATCAGCTTCAGACAACATACAGCAGCATGAGGGATGTCGATCAGGTTACTACAGTCTTCTATCCATTATACCCTGATTTCCAGATCGGGCGGGATTTTGAGAAAATTGAAAATGCCAGGAGGCTTAATGACAGGGAATACACACTCAACAGTCAGCTCGGATTTATTTCTCTGAATACAGCTTTAAACACCGATGAAGTTTTAGCTGTAGCGTTTGAATATACTCTGAACGGTCAGGTTTATAAAGTGGGTGAATTTTCGACCGATGGGGTAGCAGCTCCTCAGACCCTTATCCTTAAGCTCCTCAAAGGAACAACCCTGAGTCCCAAATACCCTACATGGAACCTGATGATGAAAAACATCTACTCTCTGGGTTCCGGCAGACTTGAAAGCAAGGATTTTCAGATGAATATTCTTTATGAAGATGATAAAACAGGAAACGCGATAAATTATCTTCCGGAAGGTAAAACTGGAAACCAGGTGCTTTTACAGGTGCTTGGCCTTGATAATCTCAATTCACAACTGGATCATATGCCTGACGGCTATTTTGACTATATTGACGGAGTCACTGTAATGGTCAACCGGGGAAAGATCATTTTCCCTTCCACCGAACCTTTCGGCAGCTACCTGAGAAACAAGATTGGCGATGACGCGATCGCCGATAAATATGTATTTCAGGAACTTTATGATTCGACACAAACTATTGCCCGTCAGATGGCGGAAAGAAACAAATTCAAAATGACCGGACAGTATTCTTCCGAAGGGGGTTCAGAGATAAGGCTGAATGCAACAAACATTCCTGCAGGATCCATCATTGTCACAGCGGGAGGGATCACGCTGACTGAAAACACCGATTATACAGTTGATTATAACCTCGGAATTGTAACGATCATTAATTCAGCGCTTATAGAATCACAAACACCCATACAGGTATCACTTGAGAGCAACCAGTTCTTTGGGTTCCAGACAAAGACTCTTCTCGGCACACATCTCGATTACAGGTTTTCTGATAACTTCAATATCGGTGGTACCCTGCTTTACCTCCATGAACGGCCTTATACCCAGAAAGTAAATTTTGGCGAAGAGCCGATAGCAAATACAATATGGGGTCTTAATACATCATACAGGGGTGAATCCCAGTTGCTTACAAAACTTATCGATAAGATTCCCCTGCTAGAAACAAGCACACCATCAGGAATATCTTTCAACGGGGAATTTGCCGATCTTATCCCGGGCCATTCCAATGCTATAACAAATGCTGGCAACTCTTACATTGATGATTTCGAATCGAGTGAAATTCCTCTCGACCTGAAATCGTTCAATGCATGGTCAATCTCAAGCGTTCCGCAGGGGCAGGATCAGCTTTTTCCTGAAGCCAGGCTGAACAATAATCCTGAAAGCGGAAAGAACAGATCTAAAATTGCCTGGTATGTCATCGATCCTCTTTTTCTGAGAAACGGTTCTTCAACACCCGAACACATCAAACAAAATCCTGATGAACAATCAAGTCATTTTGTGAGAGAGATCTACGAGAATGAAATCTTTCCGAACAGGGAGAGCACAACCGGAATTCCAACAACAATCTCTGTACTCAATGTAGCCTATTATCCGCAGGAAAAAGGGCCCTATAATTATGATACTGACCCCGGGACTTATTCATCAGGGATGAATTCAAAAGGGCTGCTTAACAATCCGGGATCGAGATGGGGAGGTATAATGAGAGAAGTTCTCACCAGCGATTTTGAGAATGCCAATATCCAGTATATCGAATTCTGGCTTATGGATCCATTTGTAGAAGATCCTAACCTTTCAGGCGGCGACCTCTATTTTAACCTGGGAAATATCTCTGAAGATATTCTACGCGACTCACGTAAAAGCTTTGAAAACGGATTACCGGGCTCACCTGATGTTCAGAATGTGGATACGACATCCTGGGGAAGAGTCCCCACAGTTCAATCGGTTGTCAATGCATTCGACAACAGCGTTGAATCGCGTAGATACCAGGATGTCGGACTTGATGGTCTCATGGACACGGATGAGCAATCATACTTTTCCGGNTTTCTCCAGAAGTCACAGGCAATAACTGATGCAGAAACGTTCACAGC
>WSSedA1B2DRAFT_1000271_pt1 | contig 11022 bp, 9 predicted proteins | sample WetSurSiteA1Bulk_FD_9465 | JGI IMG/M metagenome (IMG submission 9465) | reverse complement strand
GAAGAGACCTTTGATGTAAAACTTATTCTTACATCTCCTTCACATGAAGAGAGCTCCCTTGCAGAAGAACTTGAAGCTCAGAAGTATCTGTCTCATGAGTGGAATTTCAAAAGATAGTTTTACGAATAGGTTATAATTGAAAATCATGTATGTCTATCTAAATGGTAAAATCTTGCCTGCAAAAGAAGCGGTTGTCTCTGTCTTTGACCATGGGTTCCTTTATGGGGACGGCATATACGAAACCATGAGGGTTTATAATGGTCTTCTGTTCAAACTCGACGAGCATCTCAGAAGACTCCATCGCTCTGCGTCCCTCATAGGACTTACTATTCCTTTGGATATCAGCCATCTGAAAATTGCGATTTACGAGACGCTCATTGCGAATTCTCTCAGAAATGCTTATGTTAGATTGACTATTTCAAGGGGGCGCGGGTCAGTCGGTCTTGATCCCGACCTCTGCCCCGAGCCTACGATTGTAATTTTCACGCAGGAATTCAAGGAATATCCTTCTACCTTTTACAGGAACGGCCTAAGCCTCATCATTTCTGAAACAAGAAGGAACCTCAAGGAAGCAATAAATCCTCAGATAAAATCCCTGAATTTTCTCAATAATATCCTTGCGAAGATCGAGGCAAAGAAAAAAGGAGCATACGAAGCTGTCATGCTGAATATATATGGAAAGCTTACAGAAGGCACTATCAGCAATATATTTTTCTACAGAGATAAAGTACTCTGCACCCCGTCTCCTGATTGCGGGATCCTTGATGGGATAACACGGAAGATGGTAATAGAACTTGCCGGTAGAGAAGACCTGAAAGTGAAAGAAGGCAAGTTCACAAAAAAGGATATCTATTCTGCTGAAGAGGTATTCATTACAAATACAACCATGGAAGTCATGCCGGTTTCAAAGATTGATGAACAGAAATACCCTGTTGGCAACATATCCAAACTCCTCCGGAAAATATACAGACAGGAAGTAAAAGCCTACATTACAAATACCAAAGCCGAAGGCCCCTCCATCTGGGGAGAGAACGAGTAAGCTTTTTAATTTTATTTGTTCTTAAATATTTCCGAGATAGAGTATCTTCATGATTAGAACTAAAGTTGTAATATTTATTGCAACTTTTTATTTACTAATTTACAACCTTATTCAGATTGAAAAGGTTCAGCAATTTTTGATAAAAAAGATTAAATATGTTTTAATACTCAGGTTCGGAGAAAGGGTACAGAGAACCAGCTCAACGATCATACATATGACCCAAAAGGAAGTTATAGACATAGTAAAAGAATCTAACCTCTGGGAATCGCTCACACAAACAGAAAAACAGGAAGCTATCAATCACGCCCTGAAAATCACTCAGCTTTCAATACCAGAGGAAAAGACGAGAACTCGTGTTGGTGACTCTGGTTAGGAATAAAACAGGCGCGGGGTTTAAGTAGAAATGGTTTTGTTGGTCTGAGAAGGGATGCATCGAAATATGCATCCCTTTTTTATGGTTATACTTTAATGCTTACAGTTGCCGCTCGATGCGACCTTTCTGCTCAATAATTTCATAGATAAATTTCTCGGGCTTTCTCCCGAAACAGGTACCGAGGCTCTCGAATATGGCGATCTCACCGATGTTTACTTCTCTCCGTTTTATCACCTCGGCAGTTGCCTGGTAGTAAATCCTGGTGCCGTCAACGTTCACAACAGTGTTCCCGGTTTTTCCCTCCAGGAGGAGAAAGACTGCGGCTGCGCCTGCCTTATAGCCGAAATTCACATCACGCGAAGAGGAATGACCCGCACGCACAAGATGCCCGGGTGTCACCTCCCTGACCTCTGGCGCTTCGTATACACCCGGAGCAAACATGCCTGTCTTCTGCATGAATTCCCTCACAGCCGGGTCATTCGTGAGCCTTTTCTCAAGCTGCTGTCTTACGTATTTTCCTGCACCGGCAAGTTTCTTGTGACCGAAGGCATCGGGCGGGATGGATTCATCATAGAGCATTTCACCACTTATGTTCTTGATTCCCTCTGCAACAACAATAATATACGTACCGGCCTTAACATCACTTCTCTCAATCCTTGCAAAAAATGTAGTCTTCATATGTTCATAGACAATGTCAAAATCAACCGGTATCTCGGGTATTAAGATAGCATCAGCTTCGGCGCCGATGCCGCCACGAAAAGCGGTATGCCCCACATACCTTCCAAACACCTCTATGACAAGAATCCGGTTATGGCTCATACCGGTTGTCTTCAGCTCTCTTGCGAAGACCGCAATCCTGTTTATGGCTGAATCGCCGCCCACGCTATAGGACTGGAGGTCAAGATCCATCGTCTTGGGGACATGGACACAGGGGATACCCTTTGATGAAAGATCAACCACAACACTTCCCGTATCATCTCCACCACTTATGACAAGCGCATCAATATTGAATTTCTTCAACCCTTCCTTAATCCGGTCATATTTATTCGGGTCTGCGATCTTGCTTATCTTTACCCGCGAGTGTCCTGCCTCGGAACCGGCAAGGGATGCCTCTATCTTGCTCACCCGCTCTGCATTGAGAAAAACAACCGCATCCATTTTGATAAGGTTATAAAGACCGGCGTAGCCATGGGGAATCACAACCGATTCGATCCCTAATGCAAATGCCTCTCTGGCAACTCCTTTAATGACTGCATTGAGACCTCCGCAATCTCCACCGCTGGTTATAACCCCAATTCTTTTAATGTCAGGCATAGCAGCACCTCCTTATATCGTTCTATTAACCTTTTTTCTTTATCCATTATTCTTTATCCATTATAATGAAAAAAACGATTTTTGCGATAGAAATAATTTTGCTGACTGCAAATTCTGATTTCTTTTTTTTCAAATCTTTATTATCTGAAGCAGACACTTATAAAAAAATTGCATTTACAAATTATTTTTTGTTATATTACTCCGTACCAAGGCCTCGTGTATTGGGTCGCAGGGGTGTTGAAAGAACACTTATTCCAATACAGAGGCTCTTTTATACTTTATTACAACTTATTATATGCAACGAGCGAGCTTACAGGACATAGTCAGTAACCTCCCATATCAAATCTTCCCCGGAACAATGCGCACATAAGATGATTATTGAAGATGTCATAGATTTCATGAGAAAGGTGCCTCCTTTTCAGTTCCTTGACGACAGCACTTTAAGAGATATAACCAGCGGTATCTCAATGGAATTTTATCCAAAAGGGACATTTATTCAAAAGCAGGGAGGCCCTGCGTCGGAGCATCTCTATATCATCAAAAAAGGGGAAGTAAAAGTCTTTATCAAAAACGAAAATGAAGATGTGTTTGTTGATTACAGGGGTGAGGGAGATTTAATAGGCTATCTGCTGATATTCGGCGGTAAAAAGGCAAGGGCTAATGTTGTAACAATTGATGATACAATCTGTTATCTTCTGAAACGGGAAACGATACAGAATCTTTTATACTCAAATCCTGCTGTCAGGGAATTCTTCAATAAATCATTCCTCAGTAAATATTTGGATAAAACCTTCAAAGAGATCCAGGACAAAAATCTGGTTTACGGAGGCGGTGATAAAATCCTTTTCACTATGCCTGTTGGAGAACTTTGTTCCAAAGGCGCCATACAGGCTTCAGAGAATATATCCATTCAGGAGGCTGCCGAGATAATGGCCAATTACAGGATAAGTTCCCTGATCCTGGTTGACGCAAAAGGTCTTCCATCCGGGATAATTACAGACAGAGATCTCAGAGACAAGGTAGTTTCAAAGGGTAAGGACTGTAAGTCTCCGGTCAGTGATATTATGAGTATTCCTCATGTGAGGTCGGACGTCAAGGAATACTGTTTTGAAGCAATCTTAAAGATGGTCAAGCATAATGTGCATCACCTGCTTGTAATGAAGGATGACAAACTCAAGGGCATTTTAACCAACCATGATCTCATGCTTATCCAGGGGACGTCTCCTTTGTCGATTGTTAAGGATATTGAAAGCCAGAGCACCGTTGACACCTTAATCCTGTATCAACAAGAATTAACAATATAGTTGGATTATTGCTCAGTGAAGGGGTAAAGGCGAGCAGCATTACAAGGATTATTTCCGAGATAAATGATAGACTTGTCCGGAAAATCATCGAGATCGCCGAAGAACGTTTTGGTGAGCCGCCGGTACCCTACTGCTGGATCGGGTTTGGCAGTGAAGGCCGCAAGGAACAGACCTTTAAGACGGACCAGGATAATGCGCTCATCTATCACGATCCAGCTGATGCTGAAATGGAAAAAGCAGCAGAGGAGTATTTCAGGGATTTTACCTTATTTGTGCGGGATGGTTTAGTGAAGTGTGGCTTTCCATTATGCCCCGCAGATTTCATGGCCACCAACCCTATGTGGCGTCAGCCTTTACATGTCTGGAGAAGATATTTTACAAACTGGATATCCACGCCAACATCAGAGGCGGTTATGAATTCCGTTACATTTTTTGATGTCAGGGCTATTTATGGAGAGACAAGGATTCTGGACTGGCTGAGGGATTTTACCCTCTCAATGGTAAAAGATAAAAAAATCTTTCTCGGTTATATCGCCAATCTGGCAATCAAGAACAGGCCACCGATCGGTTTTCTCAAGACCTTTGTTGTCGAAAAAAGCGGCGAGCATAAAGATAAACTGAATTTGAAGGTAAAAGGCCTCGGACCTTTAGTCGATTTAGTCAGGCTTTTTGCACTCGAAAAAGGCATCATAGAAACATCTACGATAGACAGGATAAATATCCTGAGGGATAAGCATACGATTATAAAGGAATATGCCGATGAGCTTATACATTCCTTTGAATTCATCATGTCGCTGAGGATTCAGCACCAGTTTGAGCAAATGAAAGAGGGCAAAGAGATTAATAATTTTATCGATCCGAATGCTCTGAGCAATCTCGAAAAAAGGATCGCAAAAGAGACATTTCAGCTCATATCAAAGATTCAGGATTTGATTATTGAGCGATACAAAGCCATGATATGGTAAAGATATGCTGGAATTTCTAAAATCAAAAAAACAGGCGCCATTAAGCATTGATAAGAGCCTGCCGATTACAGATATGCACTATTCAGTTATTGATACTGAACTTACAGGGCTGAATGAGAGAAAGGATTCCATACTATCCATTGGAGCAGTCCGGATGAACGGGACACGGATAGAGCTCGCCAACAGTTTCCATCAGCTAATAAAACCCGAGACTGAATTCAGACCTAAAAGTGTTGTAGTGCATGAAATCACTCCATCAGATGTTATAGAGAAGCCGAATATAGATGCAATTCTATCGGAATTTCTCCAGTTCTGTGATAATGATGTTATTGTAGGACACTGTGTTTCAATCGACCTGAGTTTTATCAACCGGGAGACAAAGAGGATTTTCGGGAATATTATTCAGAATCCTGTAATAGATACCTATAAAGTTTATGAATGGCTGAGGGAAAAAGTGCCGACCCGCACCTGTTTCTCATCATCCCCGCAGGATTCATCCCTGTACGAAATTGCAAAATGTTTCAGTATCGCTGTTCGGGGAGCGCATGATGCATTAGTTGATGCTTTCATCACAGCACAACTCTTGCAACGTTTTATGCCGGTTCTCATTGATATTGGAGTAAACGATATAGGTGGCCTGCTGGAAATAGGCCATCCTTCAGAAGGAGGTGATAAACACAAAGTATCGGGTGAAATAAGTAATTTTTAGTATTTTTAAAAAAAATGAGGAGGGGGGTTAAAAATGACTAATAAGAGCAGCAAGAGTATCAAAAAAACCACAGAAGAAATCCTCGAAGATAGTGATTTTAAATCATTGTCCAGTCAGAAAAATACTATATCAGTAATCCTCACTATCCTGGAGTTGGTCCTCTATTTCGGGTTTATTGCCCTGATCGCCTTTAACAAAGCATATCTTTCCCAAAAGTTTTCCGGTGCAATAACGATTGGGATACCTATTGCAGTCGGCACCATTTTTCTCTCGTGGGTATTTACAGGGATTTACATCTTTTGGGCTAACAACAAATACGATGTTCTTGTCAAAAAAGTTAAAGAAAAGATAGGAGGATAACGATGCCACAGACGACACAGACGCTTATAGGACAGTTTAACCCTGTCGCCGTAATGTTCTTTGTCCTGTTTGTTATCTCCACACTTGGGATAACTTACTGGGCGGCAAAAAGGACAAGGACTACAAAGGATTTCTATGCTGCCGGACGAAGTGTTACCGGCTTCCAGAACGGTCTTGCGCTTGCAGGTGATTACATGAGCGCGGCATCGTTCCTGGGGATAGCGGGATTGGTCTCGACAAAGGGATATGACGGCCTTATTTACTCGGTAGGATGGCTTGTTGGATGGCCGATTATCATGTTCCTTATCTCCGAGCCGTTGAGAAACCTTGGCAAATATACCTTTGCCGATGTCGTTGCATACAGGTTAAATCAAAGACCGATAAGGGCTGCAGCCGCATCCGGTTCACTGGTTGTTGTGCTTACTTATCTGATTGCACAGATGGTAGGAGCAGGAACACTCATTAAACTCATGTTCGGCCTGCCTTTTGAGATTGCTGTTGTGTTAGTCGGAACCCTGATGATCTCATACGTCCTTTTTGGAGGAATGATTGCAACCACATGGGTTCAGATTATAAAGGCAGGTTTGCTTCTGGGTGGCGCAACAATTCTTGTAATTATGACGTTGTATCATTTTAATTTCAGTTATGGAGAACTTTTCAGCCAGGCTCAGAATCTTTACGGCGCCAAGTTTCTTGAACCCGGAGGTTTGATAACAAGTCCGCTCGATGCATTTTCGCTGGGACTCGCCCTCATGTTCGGGACCGCCGGGCTGCCTCACATATTGATGAGGTTTTTTACAGTGCCTGATGCCAGAGCAGCAAGAAAATCAGTCTTTTTTGCTACAGGATTTATCGGTTATTTCTACATTCTTACAGTTACCATAGGTTTTGGCGCAGCAGTAATCGTGGGACAAAAGCTGATCATGAGCATAGATAAAGGCGGTAACATGGCAGGTCCTCTGCTTGCAGAGGCTCTCGGTGGAAACCTGTTCCTTGGATTCCTTGCAGCAGTTGCCTTTGCCACAATACTCGCTGTTGTTTCAGGACTGACCCTTGCAGGCGCATCTGCCTTCTCACATGACCTGTTTGTCGGAGTCATAAGGAGGGGGCAAGCAGCGGAGAAAGAAGAGGTTAAGGTTGCAAAGATGGCGACTGTAGGCCTCGGCATAACTGCAATGCTTCTCGGGGTACTATTCAAAGGACAAAACGTCGCCTTCCTTGTCGGATTGACATTTGCTATTGCTGCGAGCGCCAATTTCCCTGCACTGGCGATGTCAATCATGTGGAAAAGATTCACGACAAAAGGCGCGGTGGCAAGCATATATACCGGTCTTGTACTCGCTACGGTACTTATCATACTGAGCCCTACTGTCTGGGTTGATATCGTTCATAAGAGTGAAAAGGCAGCCTGGGATATAAAGGACAAGGTAGACAAGATCAATAAAGACCTCAAGATAGCTGCACCGGGACAGGCGCTGACCCCTGAAGATGAAGCTGCAAACAATAAGATCGGGAAGGCAGCTGCAATGGAGATAATAGCAGCGGACGCAGCAGTAAAGGGCAATATAGATGGCCTTAAAAAAGGCATCAAGACTGCACCCGAGGGCGCTGCCCTGTCACCGGCTGACATAGACAGCAATAAACAGATTAATGATCAGATAGACCAGATCCTCGCAGCCGAATCGCCGAGGATATTCAAAGATAAGGTCGAATCCATCACCTCAGTGATACCGAAACCGCAACCGATCTTCCCTCTGAAGAATCCTGGCATATTTTCTATGGGAGCGGCATTTCTTGTCGGAATTCTCTTCTCACTCTTTGGCCGCGACAAAGAGGCTGAGCTAAAATACAATGATGAAAAGATCAGATCGTATATAGGAATAGGCTCTGAAGAATAATACTGTTCATACACTGAACTATACAGGAAAGGAGGACATATAAAGGATGTCGAAAGAAAGCATTGATGTATTGTCGACTGAAAAAAGAACATTTCCACCTTCTCAAAGTTTCAGCGAAAAAGCCCATATAAAGAGTATTGCAGAGTACGAAAAGCTCTACAAGAAGTCAGTAGAAGACCCTGATGGCTTCTGGGCAGAAATGGCTGAGACGCAACTGACCTGGTATAAGAAATGGGATAAGGTATCCGACTGGGACTTTAATAAGCCTTATATCAAGTGGTTTGTTGGTGGAAAGCTGAATGCTACATATAACTGCCTTGACAGATTCATGAATACACCCACAAGGAACAAGGCAGCTATTATATGGGAAGCTGACGATGGCACATATAAAACATACACTTACCAGCAGCTTTACTATGAAGTAAACAGGTTCGCAAATGTCCTTAAAAAGTATGGTGTGGTCAAAGGTGACAGGGTAACAATCTATCTACCCATGATACCGGAACTTGCTATCTCAATGCTTGCCTGCGCGCGCATAGGCGCAATACACAGTATCGTCTTCGGCGGATTCAGTGCACAGGCATTAAAGGACAGGATTCAGGACTGCAAGTCAAAACTCGTTATTACTGCAGATAAAAGCGTCAGGGGCAGCAGATTTATCCCCCTGAAGACAAATGCAGATGAAGCAGTCCAGGAATGTCCGACTGTAGAAAAAATGATTGTTGTTAAGAGGGTTGGCAGTGTCGATATGGAACCTCAGAGGGATTTCTGGTGGCACGATGAGATGAATGACCCTGAGGTTAAAGACTACTGTGAACCTGAACAGTTGGATGCTGAGGACCCTCTTTTTATCCTGTATACATCAGGTTCTACGGGAAAACCAAAGGGCGTTCTCCATACCATAGGAGGATATTTACTCTTTACAAATCTCACCTTTAAATGGATCTTTGATTATCGTCCTGAAGATATCCATTTCTGTACTGCTGATATCGGGTGGGTAACAGGTCACAGCTATATCGTCTATGGACCTTTGAGCAACGGGGCTACCAGCCTCATGTTTGAAGGAATTCCAACCTACCCTGATCCAGGCAGGTTCTGGAAAATCGTTGATAAGCATAAGGTGAGCATATTCTACACAGCTCCGACTGCGATCAGGGCTCTCATGAGAGAGGGAGAGAGCTGGGTTCAGAAACATGATGTCTCCTCTCTCAGATTACTCGGCACTGTCGGAGAGCCGATAAATCCTGAAGCGTGGATGTGGTACCATAAAAATGTGGGAAAAGAAAAGCTTCCCATTGTTGACACCTGGTGGCAGACAGAAACAGGTGGAATATTGATCACACCTTTACCGGGTGCCATGACAACTAAGCCAGGTTCTGCGAGCAAACCATTTCCAGGACTTGTGCCGGTAATCCTGAGAGAAGATGGGTCACAGGCAGGAGCCAATGAAGGCGGATACCTCTGCATTGACAGACCATGGCCAGGGATATTGCGCGGTACTTACGGAGACCCGGAAAACAAGCGCATTAAGGAAGTCTATTTCTCCCGATTCGCCGGAAAATATTTCACCGGCGACGGTGCACGGGTAGACGAAGACGGCGATTTCTGGCTCATGGGAAGGATAGACGACGTTATAAATGTCTCAGGACACAGGATCGGCACTGCTGAGATTGAGTCAGCATTAGTCAGCCATGAATCTGTAGCAGAGGCTGCAACCGTGGGTTATCCTCACGAAATTAAGGGTGAAGGCATTTATGTATATGTAACCCTCAAGGATGGGTATGAACCGACACCTGAACTGAAAAAGATTCTCGTAGGCCACGTAAGGCATGTAATCGGTCCGATTGCAAGCCCTGATAAAATACAGTTCGCACCTGGATTGCCCAAAACCAGGAGTGGCAAGATCATGAGAAGGATACTGAGAAAGATAGCAAGGGGTGATACTGATGATCTCGGAGACACCTCAACACTTGCAGATCCTTCAGTGGTGAATGAGATACTGAAAGGCAAACAGTAAGCTTTTTTTAGCAGTATATTATCGGTATTGACAAAAAGGGTAGGATTTCACCTACCCTTTTTGTTTTATTCAAGTTACAATATATAAGTTTAATATTTAAAAAAAAGGAGCTGGATTTTGTCAGTAAAAAACCTTGAGTATATTTTCAACCCCCGTAGAATCGCTGTCATCGGTGCGTGTGAAGACAAATCTTCAATAGGATATAACATATTTAAAAATCTTTTAGGTAAAGGCTTTAAGGGATCTGTATACCCGGTCAACCCCCGTGTGGAAGCTGTTCAGGGGATTGAGGCATATCCAATAATTACCGCTATACAACGTGAAATAGATCTGGCAATATTGACTGTGCCCCCTCAGGATATACCCGAACGGTTGGAAGAATGCGGGATCAAGGGAGTTAAGGGCGTAATCATACTCTGTTTTGATTTTAAAAAGAGGGTTGAAAATTCACAGGCACTCGAAACAACAATCAGGCAGATTTCTCAGAAGCATGGTTTCAGAGTCTTAGGGCCCGATTCACTGGGTTTCATAAAGCCGGGGACAAATCTGAATGCGAGTCTATTTCAGCAATTACCTCAGAAAGGCAACATCGCCCTTATCGTTCAGAGCAGTACTCTTTCCATCGCCCTCCTTGACTGGGCAGCCAGCAAGAATATCGGTTTCAGTTATTTTATATCTCTTGGCACAAAAATAGATATTAAGTTTTCTGATCTTATCGATTTTCTGGGGGTAGATCCTGAGACAAGGGCTATTGTGTTGTATATAGAATCCATAAAAAACGGCCGCAAATTCATGACCTCTGTAAGAAGCTTCTCATCCAGCAAACCGATCATGATCATTAAGTCCGGGAAATATGATGTCTCAGCACATGTGGCGCTCTCACATTCAGGCTATATGGCAGGAGAGGATAAGGTCTATGATGCTGCTATCGAAAGGGCAGGCGCCATCAGAGTGGATGAAACACTCGACCTTTTTTATCTGGCCGAGTCACTCTCAAAGCAGCGCCGTCCCAAAGGTAACAGGCTCGCCATTATCACAAACTC